>Ga0256404_1001814_pt1 | contig 49624 bp, 40 predicted proteins | sample RumenRJG_01DNA_FD_185990 | JGI IMG/M metagenome (GOLD analysis project Ga0256404, IMG submission 185990) | Bovine rumen microbial communities from Lethbridge, Alberta, Canada - RJG_01 | ecosystem: Host-associated > Mammals > Digestive system > Stomach > Rumen | place: Canada: Alberta | collected...
TGACACAACTGAGGCAGGATCGTGACACAACTGAGGCAGGATCGTGACACAACTGAGGCAGGATCGTGACACAACTGAGGCAGGATCGTGACACGGCGCGACGCGATGGCAGAACTCAGAAATCACGTTGAGTAGTTGCGGCCTTCAGACTGGTGATAAATCCTGTGAGAATTTACAGGTCGAGGTCAAGTCCTACGCCAAACACGTTGTTGTGGCGTGTGTAATTGGCGGTATAGGGAACCTTTGTGCCGTTGAGGTCCACGTCCTTGGATGTGGTCATCGTGTTATAGAAGCTGTGGAAGTAGCCTACGTTGACACGGCTCCTTGCGCTGGTCTTGATGGCAAAGCCGCAGCCGATGCCGTCGGAGGAGACGACAAACGACTTGTCATCCATATAGTCTTTTGTCAACCCATAGCTCGTGCGCTGGTAACCGGCGGATACCGTGATCCATTTCACGGGGTCGTACTCCACGGCGCAACTGTACTCTACCGTTCCGCGTTTGAGCTTCTTCTGTCTGTCGTTGTATTGGGTAGCCTGCTTGTCGTAATAATAATGGAAACCGGCATTGAGGCGCAGCTGGTCGATGGGCGTGTAAGCCACTCCTACAGAGAGAATGGCGGGGAGGTCTCCGGCAATCTTCTTGCCGTCCTGGTACTCACCGGTGGCACTGTTGATGCCTTCATCGAATTTCTGTTTCAGCAAGCTTGTTGTCGCTGCTACCGCTGGTGAATTGAGCGTGGCATTGGTTACAGCCTGTGCCATGTCTGCGCTCAGTCCGACTTGCTGGAGGTTCGTTGCCAGGGCCGTTGCGAGGTTATTGCCGAGGTTACCGATGGAAGGGAACTGGTTGACGGCAGAGTTTTTCAGGCGCATGCGGGTCTTGAACTCGTATTTGGCAGCGAAGTTCCAGCGGCCCAGGCGATAGTCGATGCCGATGATCGGCGTCACGCCAAAGCCCGACTGGTCGCAGTTGAGCTCAATGTCGGCAGCGTTGGTCTTCGTAGGGTCGAGGACGGTGTAGAGCGGTACATTGCCTACCTTGATATTGCGTACGTAGCCGTAATAGTTGGACGATGCGTAGACGCCACGTGCAGCGGCAGCCACGCCGAGGTTCTCGGTGAGCTTATACGCCACGCCGAGCGAGAGACTATAGTAATACTGTCTGCCGCGCATAAAACTTGTAGCCGAGTAGGACCCCTTGGAACCGAAATAGTTGTCGCTGGAGAAGCCCTTGGCGCCAAGCTGCTGTACTAAGGCTGCCGGAATGCCGGCGCCTAAGAGTTGCTGGCCGAGGCTGTTGTCGATGGTTGAGGCGAGGCCCGAAGCGGCAACGGCTGTCTCAGAGACGATCTTCTCGAAGGAACCTAAGCCGTCATCGAATGTGCACTTGCCGCCGCCTCCGGTGACACCGGCATTGGCTTGGAAAGAGAACTTTCCACGGTTGTATGCCATCTGGAACGTGGGGAAGAAGGGAGCCAGCGATTTGCCCTTAAACTCGCGGCTCGTAGTGGGGTTCTCCGTGTTGTTGGCAAAGAGCGGGTAGGTGTTGTCGATGTAACGGCGCTGCGTGATGAGCTGCCAGCCCATGGAATAATGAAATCCCGGAGCCATGAAAACAACGCCGGCGGGGTTGAAATAGACGCCGTCGGTGGCGATGACAGCGTCGCGTGAAAGCGTGCGGGCAAAGGCTACGCTCATGTTGCTATTGGTATTGATGCCTCCGGCGAGCACGCCTTGTGCAATGAGGGCGGCGATTGCGGCACCTGCCCATCTCTTCTTGGTCATATCTAAAAAAGTGTTTATTAAAATTGGCTGCAAAGTTACACGTATTGTTCTAAACTTCCTATTATGTGCTCCATTATTATACACTTCTTTGTATTTTTATTGATTTACATCAAGCCTCCTGCCCTTTGAAATTGATGTCTATACAATATTATGCACAGGTTATACGTTGTAAGAATGTATGGAATGGACAGACAGAATAAGACGGATCAAACTCATCCTTGTGTTAGCGGCTATCGTGATAGCCGTGGGCTCGCTGTTTGTCTCCAAACAGCTCACCGATACGCTGAAACAGGAGGAGCATAACCGCATGGCGGTGTGGGCTGAGGCTATGAAGTCGCTCAACAAGGCTGATGAGAACACTGACTTAAGCCTGGTGCTGAAGGTTATCAACGAGAACGACTATATTCCCGTTGTCTTGATGGACCAGGACGGAAAGGTAACCGATTTCCGCAATGTGTCGTTGCATGCCGACAACCGCACCGACAGTCTTCGTGAGGCGCAGCAGATAGGATTGCGCTGTAAGGCCGAGGGACATTTCATTCGCATTACCCTCGATAAGGCTCATTATATTAATGTGTGCTACGACGAGTCGCTTATCCTCAAGCGTCTGACGCTCTTCCCGGTCATACAGCTTGGCGTTGTATTGGTGTTTGTGCTGTTGGCGGTCTTTGCATTGTTAGCTTCGAAGCGGGCGGAGCAGAACCGCGTGTGGGCAGGACTGTCGAAGGAGACGGCCCATCAGCTCGGTACACCCATCAGCAGCCTTATGGGGTGGGTGGAGGTGCTGCGCGAAGAATATCCACAGGATGATTTGATACCCGAACTTGACAAGGATGTGCAGCGGCTGCAGCTTATCAGTGACCGTTTCTCGAAGATTGGCTCGCCGCCGGAGTTGAAACCGACAAACCTCTCCGCCGTCTTGTCGCATGTCGTCGATTATATCGACCGGCGCACGAGCCACAGTGTTGTTATCTCCTGCCTGTTGCCGGACCATGACGTCATGGTCGATATCAACGCCGCCCTCTTCGAGTGGGTCATAGAGAATCTTTGTAAGAATGCGGTGGATGCCATGAACGGAGGCCCGGGAAAGATAACGATTGTCGTCACGGACAGTGTACAGAAGGTGGCAATAGAAGTGACCGATACGGGGAAAGGCATCAGCAAGAAAAACCTGAAGACGGTCTTCAAGCCCGGTTTCACCACGAAGAAGCGGGGATGGGGGCTGGGGCTGAGCCTCGCCAAACGTATTGTGGAGCAGTATCATAAGGGACGTATCTACGTCAAGAGTTCTGTTGTCGGACAAGGCACTACGTTCAGGATCGAACTGCAGAAATGATTTCTTCCATCAGACAAAAAATAATATAAACTTAACATCCTTATATAAAGATATAGTCATAGAACTTGTTACCTTTGTAACAAATATTCCTATAATGGATAATGATATGCAAAATATTGTTCCCGAATCTGTGCTGATTCAACAATTGAAAGCGTCTTCCGAAAAAGCCTTCGACGAGATATACAATCTTTATGCTGGCAGGCTATTCACTTTCTGTATGAAATATATAAAAATAAGAGAGGATGCAGAAGAGATTGTGGAGGATGTCTTTGTCAAGTTGTGGAAAATACGCAAAACAATCCGTCAACAACAGTCGCTGAAAGCTTTATTGTTCACGATGGCGCGTCATGCTATCATTAGCTCTTATCGGCATACGCTCAACTCCCCGGAATATGCGGCGTTTGTTTCGATAAGGGAAAGGAGCGATCCATCTGATGCTTCGTCTCTTGTTGAGTATAATGAATTTGTGGATCATTTGCATCATGAAATGTCCCTTCTGCCCAATACTCAACAACAGGTGATCTATCTTTCTAAATATGAAGGGCTTAGTAATGAGGAAATAGCCCAAAAACTAAATCTAAGCCGGCAAACAGTCAGAAACCAGTTGTCAGTCGGGCTAAAGGCCCTTCGACGCAGCCTTCTTCCTCTTTCTGCTCTGTTTTTGTTTTTTTATGAGTTAATTTAACACTTGGGCGAAGTACGAATTTTTACTAACTGCGTCTTATATTAAACACCACAATGATGATGAATATGAAATCGTTGGAAAAGCAATATATCAAAGATACAATTACTTCAGAAGAACTTGAAAGTCTCAGGTATCAGGTTGATAATCAGACTGATGAAGAGCTTTTCAAGGATCTGCAGGCACAATGGATGGATGATGACAATGTCGGAACCGCTGACACCGATGCTGTACGTATGATAAAGAAGCGTGTGGATATTAGGTTGGGCCGGGGGTGCTCTTTTCTTCGTCCCACTTTTATGCGGATATCCTTACTCTCTGCAGCTGCTCTTATTCCTTTCTTGATAGTGACGACCGTCCTTCTTTACCGGCAGAATAAAGATTTGTCAGCCAATGTGGTGACATTCACCACGGGCAGAGGGGAAAAAGCTACTGCCACTCTTCCTGACGGCACTACGGTGATGCTTAATTATAATTCCCACTTGCGCTATAAGACCTCCGATTTTAACAGTAAGAGTAGGAGTGTGGATTTTGAAGGTGAAGGTTGGTTTCATGTCGCTAAGAGATCAGGAAGCCCGTTCTATGTGAATAGTCGTGGATTGCAAGTGAAAGTGACAGGCACGCAATTTGATCTCTGTGCACGGCGGAATCAATCGGTTGCTACATTGATGTTGTCTGAAGGGCATGTAGCGTTGACCTCTTTGGTCAGTGGCCAGACCATGGCTCTTCGTTGCGGCCAGATAGCTTCATTGGATTATGCGAGCGGTAAATTGACGATAAACCGTTCTATGGATACCCTTTCAGCCAAGAGCTGGCAGCGTGGGCTTCTTTCTTTTCACAATACGCCTTTGCAAAAAGTCGTGGCTCAGGTGAAAGACGTGTATGGAGTAAGAATGACCATAGTAGGGAATGCTCATCCTAATAATTTCACGGGTGCCTTGCCTATGAATAATATTGATGAAGCTGTCATAATACTTTGCAAGGCCTATGGCATGCGTGCTACCTATCGCAAGAATAGCATTCTATTACGACCAGTATCCGTGAGCAAAAACCAATAATGAACATTGGGGCTGGTGCGGAAGTTCATGGCTGAGCACTAATTTTTCTATGCAAAAAGTTAAAAGTCAGGGTAGCGTGAATGGTGTGAAAGAGATTGCGGGCGGGAGGTACGAAGGACGAAAAAAGGCCAAAAGTTTTTTAAGTTTCCTTTGGTACGATTGAAAAGATTATGCGTCTACCTTTATTGACAATAGTATATTAATCTTTAATTTTTTTATTATTAATCTAAGCAACATGGAAAAAACGTTTTTTCAGAGGTGTTGTCTAACAATTTTGGCATGCCTGTGTTGGATGTCGGTTAATGCGCAGCAGACGGTTACCGTCCGGCTACGGAAAGCCACGCTGGTGCAGTTGTTCAAAGCTATCGAACAGCAGACGAGCTACGTATTCTCGTACCAGTCGGGCATCGTTGGCAAAGGTAAAACCATATCTATTGACCGAAGTAACGCACAAGTATCGTCAGTTCTTGATGAAGCTCTGCGAGGAAGTGGTCTGACTTATGATATTGTGTCGTCGCATAGTATCGTCATATCAAAGCAGAAGGCAAAGTCCAGTGCCATCTCTCAACACCAGGGTGCCGTGCAAGGCTCTGTTCGGGGAATAGTGACCGATTCGAATGGAGATCCGGTGATTGGTGCGAGCGTGAAGAGCCTGGGGGGCAGTATCGGTACCGTGACAGATAATGCCGGTCGCTTTGAGTTAGCTGTTCCTGAAGGAACGGTTCTCGAAATATCTTATATAGGTTTTATGACGAAGACCGTAAGGGCTACGGGTCGTTCACTCAAAGTGACTCTTTCTGAGGACACCAAGCTCATGGACGAGGTTGTTGTCGTGGGATATGGAACGCAGAAAAAGGTTAATCTGACGGGAGCTGTGGACCAGATTGATAATGAGATTCTGAAAAACCGCCCTTCTGCCAACCTCTCTCAGATGCTTGAAGGTGCGGTGCCTAATCTGAACATCCAACTTGCAGATGGCAAACCAGGGCGAGGCTCTACGTTCAATGTCCGTGGCGTAGGATCTATCAACGGCGGAAGTGCGTTGGTGTTGATAGACGGCACACCGGGTAATGCCAATATGCTCAATCCTGATGATGTTGAGAGTGTGTCAGTTTTGAAGGATGCTGCCTCTGCTGCCATTTATGGTTCAAGGGCACCTTACGGTGTTGTACTGATAACGACCAAGGGTGCCAAGAAAGGTAAGCCAGAAGTAAACTACTCCTCTGAATACACTTTCCAAACTCCGCAGAATGTCCCCGACCTCGTCACGGATGGTTATGAGTGGGCACAGCATTTCTATGATGCGCGATATGGCTATTACCATAAGAATCCGACAAGCATGAATACAAGTCAGAAGTTCTCTACGGCTTGGCTTGAGGAGTATAAGCGCCGCCATGATGAGGGCGATTTTGGTACTGTCATCTCTGATGGTTCTATATTCGCTAAGAACAGCTATGTCTATTATCCGGAGGGAACCGACTGGTACGATCTTCTTTATAAGGATCATACATTCACTACGACTCAGAACGTGAGCATATCCGGGGCCGACGGCAAGTTCTCTTATTATGTCTCCGGGCGCTATTTCAACTATGGAGGATTGTTTAATAGTGCTACCCAGACGGATAAATACACAAAATATAATTTTCGGGCAAAAGCCGGATACCAGGCAACAAACTGGTTGAAGGTGAGCAACAATATGTCGTACGGGTATTCCAAATATTATAATCCGATCAATTATTCGGATAATGGCGGAACCGTATGGCGTAGCATCAACGATGAAGGTCATCCTACGGAGCCTTTGCGGAATCCAGACGGCACTTTCACTTCCGTTGCGATTATTGGCGGTGTAGCTGATCTGCTCTATGGCAAAAGCGGAATAGACACGCATACAAAGGTCTTGAAGAATACAACCTCTGCTGATCTGTCCTTCTTGAAAAATACGCTCAGGTTTCACGGCGACTTTACCTTTTACAATTCTCGGAATGACAGTTATAAGAAGCTAGTGAAGACTCCTTATTCGCAGGCAGTAGACAGCTTTGGAGAAAGTATCCTCAGCTATACTTCATACGGGACCATGACCAATCTGTCCAAGACTTGGACGAAAACGGATACTTATGTATCCAATATCTGGGGTGAATATGAGAACACTTTTGCTCAGGATCATTACTTCAAGGCAATGGCGGGATGGAACTATGAGAAGAGCTCCACAGAAACGCTCTATGGTTATAACAGTGATCTGTTGACAGATGACGTTACATCACTTTCTTTGGCCATGAGCAGCACCAACCGCAATATCTATAACACGTATTCAGCCTATCAGTATGCCGGTCTTTTTCATCGAATCAACTATAACTGGAAGAACCGTTATCTGGTAGAGTATGACGGACGCCTCGACGGATCGTCCAAGTTTTCTTCTAACAAGCGTTGGCACTATTTCCCATCAGGATCAATAGGCTGGCGTGTGACGGAAGAGCCTTGGTTCAAAGTAACCCCATCTGCAGTCAGCAATCTTAAGCTGCGTTTCTCTATTGGCTCACTGGGAAACGCCAACGGATTAGGAAACTATCAGTATAAGCAAATCATGGGTGTGGCAAAATCGGGATACGTTCTTAACGGAGCCCGGCAGAATTATGTTTCGCGGCCTGCTGCCGTTCCTGAGAGCCTGACGTGGGAAAAAGCTACCACGTACGACGGGGGTATGGATGTAGCGTTCCTTAAGGATCGCCTTTCGGCCACGTTCGATTACTATCTAAGAAAGACTACAGGCATGATCACCTCTGGTCCGACTGTCCCGGATGTGTTTGGTGTCGCTTCTCCCCAAGGAAACTATGCAGACCTTTCAACACGGGGGTGGGAACTTACGCTGCAATGGAAGGATCGGTTCAACATGGCCGGTCGCCCATTTAATTATTCTGTTCGTGCAACTCTTGCTGATCACTATTCTGTCATCGACAAGTACAATAACGCAACGATGTCTCTCACGACAACCAATACCGGCGGTTATTATAAAGGGAAGCGCATTGGTGAGATATGGGGATTCGTGATTGATGGCTTGTATCAGAGCCAGGCGGAGATAGATGAGGATATGGCTAAAGCTAATGCGGCCGGACAGAGCCGTTACAATACGCTCATGCAGAACTCCAGCGACTGGAAGATGTATCCGGGTGATGTTCGTGTGAAGGATCTCGATGGAAATGGCTACATCTCTCGTGGAAAGAATACGGTAGATGATCCGGGTGACCGTAAAGTGATAGGAAACTCGGAGCCCCGATACATCTATAGCTTCGGGCTCAATGCTGATTGGAATGGCATTTATCTGAGCGCGTTCTTTCAGGGAGTAGGCAAACAAGACTGGTACCCTTCCAGTGAGAGCCCGTTCTGGGGACAGTATAACCGCGAATACAATCAGATGCCTAAATGGATGGAAGGCAACTATTGGACCGAAGATAATACGAGCGCTTATCTTCCGCGCTATGCTTCCCGCTATAAGATTTTCTACAAAGGCAGCGAATTTGCCAATACCCGATATCTGCAAAATGTGGCTTATCTGCGACTGAAGAATATACAGGTCGGTTACGACTTGCCTAAAAGATGGATAAGTCATGTCGGTTTGCAACGGGTGAACATCTATGTGTCTGGGGAGAACTTGTTCACCTGGTCACCTCTATATAAGCACTCCAAAGACTTTAATGTATCAAATATCTATGGCAGTGATCCGGATCTTATCAGTTCTAATATGGGCGACGGCAACAACTATCCTATGATGAAGTCGTTTAGCTTTGGACTGAACATTACCCTTTAATATGAAAGCTTTTAGGATACGTATAAACAGATCAAAAAAATGAAATATATCAATCATATCGTGTCATGTTTCATGGCAGTAATGGCCTTTGCGCTTGTGGGTTGCGATCTCGATGAGAACCCAAAGTCTGAGGCCTCGGAGAGCACGATCTTCAGTAGTGAGAGTGGTTTGAAAACCTTCTCTTGGTCTTTTTATAATGCGTTGCCGGATCGCTTGTCGGCTTCGCATATGGATGAATCGTGCGACTATGGGGCAAAGAGCTCGCTTTCCAATATGGATATGGGCCAGTACACTACCACCACTTCCAGCAGCTGGGGGTGGTATGCACTGAGTAATCTCAATTATTTTATCAACCATAACAATAATACGGCAGTTAGTCAGACTGTGCGCGATAATTATAATGGCATAGCCCGCCTGTTCAGAGCTTACTTCTATTATCAGAAACTTGTCGTTTATGGGGCTGTGCCATGGATCAGCAAGTCGTTTGAAGATCCGGATGATCCCGAGCTGATGAACCCGCGTGATCCGCGCGATACCATTATCTCTCATATTATTGACGATCTTGACTTTGCGGCCTCGCACATCACAACCAAGACTGTGACCAATGGCTCAACGCTCGTCAATCGCTGGACAGCATTGGGACTTAAGTCTCGAGTCTGCCTTTTCGAGGCATCGTGGCGGAAGTATCATGCCAACGACGATCTTGACTTTGCCAGAACAGGATGCTCAAAATATACAGCCAATGACCTGTTCAAGTTGGCGGCCGATGCGGCCAAGCAAGTGATGGACGGAGGTGTATACAGGTTATACACGTCTTCAAGTTATGCCAATGGACGGGGCGCTTATCGTGCTTTGTTCACCTCAACAAATGGTCTAACAACGGAAAACATGCTCTGCATTGCCACAGACCCGGATAACGCGCTGCCAGGCGATGCTAACTGGTGGTACAACTCTTCTACGAAAGGCGTGCAGTTGTCGATGAGCCGTAAGTTCGAGAAAACATACCTCAATCGCGATGGCTCTCCTTATAGCGATAAGAATGCTGACGGTACTTACAAGTCATTCAAGGAAGAGACTACGAACCGCGACTTGAGGCTTAACCAGACGATCAGAGGCTACGATTATACTTGCAAGAACACATCCGGCAATTATGTGAATACTACTCCGGACATTGGGGGCAATAATCTGACAGGTTATCAGTTTACTAAATATGTATACGATGATGTCAGCTACGACAATGCTGCTAAAAACGATAACAGCTATCCTCTGATGCGCTATGCTGAGATCTTGCTCAATTATGCTGAGGCTAAAGCCGAACTTGGAACGCTGACCGACGAAGACTGGGCGAAGACAATCGGCGCGTTGAGGGTCCGTGCGGGAATTACCGGCGGAACGGATGAGACGGGAACTCTTACGACAAAACCCGTCAAAGCAGAGCCTTATATTAAAGCCTACTATCCCGGGGTGACAGATCCTGCTATCTTGGAAGTGCGTCGAGAAAGGGGAATAGAACTTTGTCTGGAAGGCTTCAGGTTCGATGATCTCAAGCGCTGGAATATGGCTCAATTGTGGGTTGATGATCCTTGGGAGGGTATTTTTATTCCAGCTCTCAATCAGCCTGTTGACCTCAATGGTGATGGCACCTATGATGCCTATTTCTACGAAACGGGAACGGTTCCGGATAATTATAAAGCCATAGGTGTGTATGTGGGTACAGATAAGAAAAACGTACTCAACGTGGAAAAAGTCAATGGTGGCTATCTAATCAAATATAATATATCCGGAAGAGACTGGCCGAAGAGACAATATCTCTATCCAATACCTCAGGTGGTTATTCAGAAGAATCCTAACCTCACTCAAAACCCGGGCTGGGAGAATAATTGATCATAATGATTGATTACAAAGAGCATTAATACGCATCGGCTGACGTGCGGAGAATGATTGTCCGTTGAACGTCAGCCGATCTTTTTTAGAGCGTCAGACAATATGTTCTCATTGTTGCGTTTGGGATTTCAATTCGTGGTCTCATTTAAGTTCCCCCTCCGAAATTACAGTATGAATGAATTGTCGGAAATGATCCTGTTTTAGAATATTTTTTTATAATACCTTGCAGCAATTCAGAAAAAAGCAGTAACTTTGCAGCCTAAAGTGTGATAAGGTCCATAGAAGGGTCCATGTTAGAGCAGTTTAAGATAGACTTGAAGAGCCTCGGCGAGGGAAGAACTTCTCTCCGTTTGGCTTTGGATGACAGCTTCTTTGAGGCTGTCAAAGCGCCTGTCGTGCATAGCGGCAGGCTGAGCTGTGAGGTCGCTATAGACCGCAAGGGCGATGTCTTCGACCTTGATTTCCACACTGAGGGTACTGTCACGATACCCTGTGACCGTTGCTTGGACGATATGGAGCAACCTGTCGTCAGCGACTATCACCTCGTGGCAAAGTTCGGAGAAGACTACTCAGAGGACGATGATCTCATCACGGTGCCTGAGAACGAAGGAATACTCGACACCTCGTGGTTCATCTATCAGTTTATAGAGCTCGCTATCCCGCTCAGGCATGTGCATGCACCTGGAAAATGCAACCCTGCCATGATGAAGCTCCTGGAAGAGCATTCGGCCGCCCGAAGCGGTGCCGGCGATGACGATGCGCCTGTGGACTCCCGATGGGCAGCGCTCTCAAAATTAAAAAACAATAATTAAAAAGTAATACTCAAAATGGCACATCCAAAAAGAAGACAGTCAAAGACTCGTACACTCAAGCGTAGAACTCATGATAAGGCAGTAGCCCCCACACTGGCAGTATGCCCTAACTGTGGTGCTTACTATGTATATCATACCGTATGCCCGACTTGTGGCTACTATCGCGGTAAAGTTGCTATTGTCAAAGAAGCTGCTGAATAATGGCTAAGGTCAACGCAGTGATCACGGGCGTTGGCGGCTACGTGCCCGACTATATCCTCACCAATGAGGAGCTGTCGCGCATGGTAGACACCAGCGACGAGTGGATCCGGACGCGTGTGGGTATCCGTGAGCGCCGCATCCTCACCGAGGAGGGCTTGGGTGCCAGCTATATGGCGCGCAAAGCCTGCAAGCAGTTGCTTAAGAAGACGGGTGTGGACCCTGATTCTATCGAGGCGCTCATCGTCTCCACGACAACGCCCGACTATCCTTTCCCGTCAACGGCAAGTATCGTTGTGGGCAAGCTCGGACTGAAGAATGCGTTCGCGTTCGATATGTCGTGCGCCTGCTGCGGTTTCATCTACGCCCTTGACATGGCATCATCGATGATCCAGTCGGGACGTTACAAGAAAGTCATCGTCTGCTCGGCAGAGAAGATGTCGTCTATCGTCGACTGGACGGACCGCCAGACATGCGTGCTCTTCGGCGATGGTGCCGGTGCCGTGCTCTTAGAGGCTACGGAGGAGGAAGGCGTGGGCTTCCAAGACTCAATGCTCCTCACCGACGGTAAAGGTCTGCCGTTCCTGCACATGAAGGCAGGAGGCTCCGTCTGCCCGGCTTCGCATTTCACCATCGACAACCGCCTGCATTATGTGTATCAGGAAGGCCGCACGGTGTTCCGGCATGCCGTCACTTATATGAGTGATGATGTGGCAACGGTGATGAAACGCAACGGACTGGACAACACGAACCTCAATTGGATCATTCCTCACGAGGCTAACCTCCGCATCATCGATGCTGTGGCCAAACGTGCCGAGCTCCCGCTCGACAAGGTCGTGATCAATATCGACCACTACGGCAACACATCGTCTGCCACAATTCCTTTGGCTTTGTGGGACAACGAGGCCAACTTCAAGAAGGGTGACAACATCATCTTTACCGCCTTCGGGGCCGGTTTCGTTCATGGCGCTATCTATTATAAGTGGGGCTATGACGGAAACAAGGTAGGAAAGGGCGAGTAATTTACGGAAGCTCAGAAGCCCGGAAGTCCGGAAGTACTGAAGTTTAGAAGCCCGGAAGTACAGAAGTCCGGAAGTTCAGTCATTACTTTATTGCTGAATAAGCATAACATTTGACTGTGCTTCCGGACTTCTGTACTTCTGAACTTCCCCAAAACGGTCTTTCCCCAAACGGACTTCCCCAAATAACGATAAATCATCATCATCATGACACACAAAGCCGGTTTCGTGAACATTGTCGGCAATCCTAATGTCGGTAAGTCAACGCTGATGAATCAGCTTGTTGGCGAGAAGATCAGTATTGCCACCTTCAAAGCACAGACCACGCGTCACCGCATCATGGGTATCGTCAACACAGACGATAGTCAGATCGTCTTCTCCGATACCCCGGGCGTGCTCAAGCCAAACTACAAGATGCAGGAGTACATGCTCCAGTTCTCCGAGTCGGCGCTTGCCGATGCCGACATCCTCCTCTATGTCACCGATGTGGTGGAGAACCCGGAGAAGAACATGGACTTCTTGGAGAAGGTGGCGCAGATGAAGATCCCCGTGCTCGTGCTCATCAACAAGATCGACGAGCTGAAAGGCGACGACGCTACCGAGCGCCTCGGAACGATCGTGGAGAAGTGGCATAAGCTCCTTCCCAACGCAGAGATCCTTCCCATCTCCGCTGCCAACAAGTTTGGCATCGACATGCTCATGAAGCGGATCAAGGAACTGCTCCCTGAGAGTCCGGCTTACTTCGACAAGGATCAGCTGACGGACAAGCCGGCTAAGTTCTTCGTATCGGAGATTATCCGTGAGAAGATCCTCCGCTATTACGACAAGGAGATCCCTTACTCCGTAGAGGTCGTCGTGGAGCGTTTCAAAGAGGATGACCACCATATCCATATCAATGCCGTCATCTATGTGGAACGTGACTCGCAGAAAGGCATCATCATCGGGCACCAGGGCATGGCGCTGAAGAAGGTGTCGACAGAAGCGCGTAAGAGCCTCGAGCATTTCTTTGGGAAGGCTATCTACCTCGAACTCTTCGTCAAGGTCGATAAGGACTGGCGCAACTCGGAGCGTGAGCTCGACAACTTCGGGTATAACCCGGAATAGGAATGTTAAATGTTGAATGTTAAGTGTTAAGTGTTAAGTGTTAAATGTTTAATGATCTTAATGCTGAATGATCTTAGTGCTGAATGATCTTAGTGCTGAATGATCTTAGTGTTGAATGTCATTCAACACTTAACATTCAACATTCCACACTATTTCTCCCCTGACTGTAGTGCAGGGCGCACTCTCGCACGACGCGAGGGCCGAAGAATGTTAAACTTCAGTAATCAAACAACAGAATGGCAAATTTAGTAGCTATTGTAGGACGCCCCAATGTGGGTAAGTCAACACTTTTCAACCGTCTCACGCAGAGCCGTCGGGCTATCGTGAGCGATGTAGCCGGCACGACTCGTGACCGTCAGTATGGCAAATGCTCATGGGATGGCCGTGAGTTCTCCGTCGTTGACACCGGCGGTTGGGTCGTCAAATCAGATGACATTTTCGAGGATGCTATCCGTAAGCAGGTTTTGGTAGCTTCCGATGAGGCTGACCTCGTGCTCTTCCTCGTGGATGTGGAGACGGGTGTCACCGACTGGGACGAGGATGTTGCGCAGATCCTGCGCCGTGCCAAGCTCCCCGTGATCCTTGTCGCCAACAAGGTCGACAACAGCGGTCTGGCGTATACCGCTGCCGAGTTTTATAAGCTTGGCTTGGGCGATCCCATGTGTATCAGTGCAGCCACGGGCGGTGGCACAGGTGACCTTCTCGACCTTGTCATCAGCAAGCTTCCGGCTGACAATAAAGAGCTGATCGACGATGAATTGCCGCGTTTCGCCGTCGTAGGTCGTCCTAATGCAGGCAAGTCGAGTATCGTCAACGCTTTCTTAGGTGAGGACCGTAACATCGTTACGGAGATCGCCGGCACCACACGCGACAGTATCTATACGCGCTTCACGAAGTTCGGTTTCGACTTCTATCTCGTCGACACCGCCGGTATCCGCAAGAAGAACAAGGTGACGGAAGACTTGGAGTTCTACAGCGTCATGCGCTCCATCCGTGCCATAGAGAACAGTGATGTATGTATCCTCATGATCGATGCCACCCGTGGCATTGAGGCGCAGGACATGAACATCTTCCAGCTTATCCAGAAGAACAACAAGAGTTTGGTCGTCGTCGTCAATAAATGGGACTTGGTGGAAGACAAGAGTCAGAAAGCCATCGACTTCTTCAAGAACGCCATCCATAACCGCATGGCACCGTTCACCGATTTCCCGATCATCTTCGCTTCGGCGCTGACGAAGCAGCGTATCTTCAAAGTGTTGCAGACGGCAGTGGATGTGTACAAGAACCGCACGACCCATGTGGGTACGAACAAGCTCAATGAGATCATGCTGCCGATCATCGAGCAGACACCGCCGCCATCGACAAAAGGTAAGTTCATCAAGATCAAATACTGCTCGCAGTTGCCGAACACGCAGATCCCCTCTTTCGTGTTCTATGCCAACCTGCCGCAGTATATCAAGGAGCCGTACCGCCGTTTCCTTGAGAACAAGATCCGCGAGAACTGGTCCATGCACGGCTGTCCCATCAATGTGTTTATTCGGCAAAAGTGATTTGGAAGTCCGGACTTCTGGACTTCTAAAGTCTGTACTTCCGGACTTCTAATAAAATAAATAATACAATGCGTAAGCTTTTATTCTTTTTCTCTCTTCCTCTTCTTATGGCTTGCTCCGGCAAGCCGTCGGGCCCCGATGCTGCCCAGTTGGCAGCCAATGCTGCCAAGACCTATTACGAGCAGCTGTTGAAAGGCGACTACGGCAGTTTCGTGGACGGCCGTTACCAGCCCACGGCCTTGCCGGAGAGCTATCGCCAGCAGCTTATTGCCAACGCAAAGATGTTTGTCGGACAGGAAGAGAAAGAGCATAAAGGCATCAAGGGCGTGGCGGTGGCTGACGGTCGTGCTGACACCGCTAAGCATGTGGCTAATGCTTTCCTCACCTTCACTTATGGCGACGGGACAAAAGAACAAGTGGTCGTACCGATGGTAGAGGTGAAGAAGGTGTGGTATATGCGATAAACGATTCCTATTTTCCCTCCACCTCTTTCACTTTCCTAAATAGGTCGGAAGCAAAGACAAGGTCGTTGAGTTCTTTGTTTGTAGAACTCATGACATCGTCTTTGGTTCCCTGCCATTCCTTGTGACCTTTATAGATAAAGATAATATTCTCACCGATACCCATCACCGAGTTCATGTCGTGGGTATTGATGATGGTTGTGATACCATATTCCTTTGTAATTCCCGAGAGCAGTTCGTCGATGACGAGCGACGTCTTAGGATCCAGTCCTGAGTTTGGCTCGTCGCAGAAGAGATACTTGGGGTTGAGTACGATGGCGCGTGCGATGGCCACCCGTTTCTGCATGCCTCCGGAGATCTCGGCGGGATATTTGTTCTGTGCGTCGAGCAGGTTGACACGCTCCAGACATTCCTGGGCCCGTCGGTCGCGCTCGCGGCTGTTCATCGGTGCGAACATATCGAGTGGAAAGCGGACGTTCTCAAGCACGGTGAGCGAGTCGAAGAGCGCCGAGCCCTGGAACACCATGCCCATCTCACGCCGGAGCAGCACCTTGCTCTTCTTGTCCATCGAGAGCACGTCGCGCCCGTCGAAGAGCACGTCGCCGCTCGTAGGCGTGAGCAGTCCCACGAGATTCTTCATCAGCACCGTCTTTCCGGAGCCGCTCTGACCGATGATGAGATTGGTCTTTCCCGTCTCGAAAACGGCGTTTATATCGTAGAGCACGGTCTTGTCTTCAAAGCTCTTTGTCAAGTGTTTTACTTCAATCATGACAGAAATAATTAGGACATGAGAATCAGGACAGCAGTTCTGTGAGGAACACGTCGGAGAAGAGAATGAGCACGCTCGAGCACACCACGGCGTTGGTCGAGGCAGTGCCGACCTCCACGGAGCCGCCCTCCACGGTATAGCCGAAGTAGGATGAGACGCTGGAGATGATAAAGGCGAAGAAGAGGCTCTTGATGATACTCATCCACACGAACCACTGGTTGAAAGCGTGGTGCATGCCTGCCGTGAGATCCTCCGGGGACATCATGTGACCCACGAAAGCAGTAGCGTAGGCTCCGATGATACCTAAGGCGGAGGAGAAGATGACGAGGAACGGCATGATGGTCACCAAACCGAGGATCTTCGGCAGGATGAGGTAGGAAGCCGAGTTGACGCCCATGATGTCGAGGGCGTCGATCTGCTGCGTCACGCGCATCGTGCCTAGCTCAGAGGCAATGTTCGACCCGACCTTACCCGCGAGGATCAGACACATGATCGACGAGGAGAACTCGAGGAGCATGATCTCACGCGTCACATAACCCGTCACCCAGTGAGGCATCCACGGGCTCTGGATGTTGACCTTCATCTGAATGCATATCACGGCTCCGATGAAGAAACTGATGAGCAGCACGATGCCGATGGAGTCGACACCGAGCTGTGACATCTCCTTGATATAGCGTTTGGCAAACATGCGCAGGCGCTCCGGAATGGAGAACGTGCGCCCCATGAGCATGAGATAGCTTCCGAAAGTCGTCAGATAGCGATGCAGTAACCTGATTATAAACATACGTGTGAACTGTTCTTTTCGTTTCTATGCTTGCAAAAGTACCCAAATTCCTATTAAAAACTGCAATAATGGAGATAGTTTTTCCTTTAAGCAACGTTATTATTCCTTTTTTTAGTAATTTTGTGGCAAAATACACATCATGGAAGAAGAAAACACACAGCGACAGATAATGCCGGATGCTTCAGAGAACGTGGCACCGGTTGCCATGAACGATTCAACGCAGCAGCTCCCCGAAGCGGATCCACAGGAGCACACGATAGCTGATCCGCAGGCCGATGAATCGGCTGACGCATCCTCCGGCGCGGCGGCTGATGATTACGACAACCTCTCGCCCGAGCAGGTCGACGAGCTGCTCAAGGAGCGTCTCCCCCGTCAGGAGCTTCACACCAAAGGCTTAGTGAAGCGCTACGGGCGCCGCACTGTGGCCGACAACGTATCGTTCAACGTCAAGCAGGGAGAGATCGTCGGGCTCCTTGGTCCTAACGGAGCCGGTAAGACGACATCGTTCTACATGACCACGGGACTCATCATTCCCAACGAGGGCCATGTCTATATCGACGACAAGGAGATCACCAGCTATCCGGTGTATAAGCGTGCTCGCGCCGGCATCGGCTATCTGCCGCAGGAAGCCAGCGTCTTCCGCAAGATGTCGGTGGAGGACAATATCATGGCGGTGCTGGAGATGACGAAGCTCACCCACCAGCAGCAGCTCGACAAGCTCGAGAGCCTGATCGCTGAGTTCCGCCTGCAGAAAGTGCGCAAGAACAAAGGTGACCGTCTCTCGGGTGGTGAGCGTCGCCGCACGGAGATAGCGCGCTGCCTGGCCATCGATCCGAAGTTTATCATGCTCGACGAGCCTTTCGCCGGTGTCGACCCTATCGCCGTGGAGGATATCCAGCATATCGTCTGGCGACTGAAATATCGTAACATCGGCATCCTTATCACCGACCACAACGTGCAGGAGACGCTTTCTATCACCGACCGCGCTTATCTCCTCTTCGAAGGCCGTATCCTCTTCCAGGGGCTCCCCGAGGAGTTGGCTGAGAACAAGATCGTGCGAAAAAACTACCTCTCCGACAACTTCGTCTACCGTAAGTTCCAGTCAAACGAGGACGATCGTGCCTTTGCGGCCAACGCTCGCAAGCAGCTGCTCAAGGAAATCAGCCGGTGACTGGAGCAATTATTCTGCGTGAATTCTGCGTTCCAGCCATCGTGCCTCATTCGTGTCACGATTCTGCCTCATTCGTGTCACGATTCTGCCTCATTCGTGTCACGATTCTGCCTCATTCGTGTCACGATTCTGCCTCATTCGTGTCACGATTCTATCTCATTCGTGTCACGAAGCATATTACCAATTGAACGTTCCCGTTAAAAAAACAAATTTTATTCCTTATATATTAGGTACTTTCGTTAATTAGCACTAACTTTGCACCCTGTTGTAGACTCGGCAAGAGAGCACACACACTATAAGAGGCAAAAATAACAAAATAAAAACAAGAATATAAATGAAAGTATCATTCGATTGCCCCGATAAGATTAACGGCCTGCTGACCGTTACCATCGAGGAGGACGACTACAAGAACGATGTAGAAAAGGAGTTGAAGAACTATCGTAAGCGTGCCAACGTGCCCGGCTTCCGTCCTGGCATGGTGCCTATGGGCCTTATCCGCCGTCAGTATGGCAGCGCCGTGAAGATGGACGTGGTGAACCACAAGCTCTCCGACGAGGTGAACAAGTACATTGCTGACAACAAGATCAACATGCTCGGCATGCCGATGGGCTCAGAGAAGCAGGAACCCGTGGATCTTGAGAAGCCGGCTCCCTACACCTTTATGTTCGACATCGCTGTGGCTCCTGAGTTCGACATCGAGCTCTCTGACAAGGATACCATCGACTATTACGACATCACAGTGGATGACAAGCTCGTTGACCAGCAGGTGGACGGTTTCGCTTCCCGCTTCGGCAGTTATCAGAAGGCTGACGAGTATAAGGAGGGTGACGTGCTCAAGGGTGACCTTCGCGAGCTCGACGCTGACGGCAACACCAAGGAAGGTGGCGTTGAGGTAGAAGGCGCTACGATCATGCCGCAGTATCTGAAGAACGACGACCAGAAGAAGCTCTTCGAGGGTGCCAAGGCCGGTGACATCATCACCTTCAATCCTTACAAGGCTTACGACGGTGGTGCCGAAGTCGCTACGCTGCTCCGCGTGGACCGCGACAAGCGCGACCAGTACCAGGGCGACTTCAGCTATCAGATCACCGAGGTGCAGCACTTCGAGAAGCACGCTGTCGACCAGGAGCTCTTCGATGAGGTCTTCGGTAAGGACAAGGTGAAGGATGAGAAGGAGTTCCGTGAGAAGATTCGTGAGGGTGTCAAGGAGCAACTCGCCGTGGACGAGGATTTCCGTTTCCTGCAGGATCTGCGCAATTATGTTGAGCAGAAGGTCGGTCAGCTCACTTATCCTGATGCGCTGCTCAAGCGTGTGCTCAAGGAGAACAACAAGGACAAGGACGACGAGTTCATCAATAAGAATTATGAGGCAAGCCTCAAGGATCTCACATGGAGCCTGGCTAAGGACAAGCTCGGTGCCAAGGCCGGTGTCAAGATCAACGACGACGACGTGAAGAACGTTGCCCGTGAGGTGGCACGCGCCCAGTTCGCGCAGTACGGCATGCAGAATGTCGGCGAGGAGTATGTTGACAACTATGCCAACGAGCTGCTCAAGCAGAAGGGCTCAGCCAACCAGTTTGCCGAGCGTGCGCTCGACGAGAAGCTCGTGGCTGCCGTGAAGCCAGTGGTGAAGCTCAACCACAAGGAGATCTCGCTCGACGACTTCAATAAGATGGTAACAGAGGAGCAGGCTCAGGCCTAACCCGCTCCGGATGCTATAGAAGCTATAGACACTATAGAAGCTATAGAAGGTGTCTGAGCGATAGCTCAGATCATTACAGGTCCCGCCTGGTTCATTCCAGGCGGGACCTGTTGTATCTTGGCAGTTGGAAGGCTCGTTGTTTCTTCGCGGCTGAGGGCTGCGATCCCCGAAAAGCCTTGCACTTAAATAGATACTTCAAAAAAATATTCGGTAAATCTTTTGGTTTCTGAGAAAAAACAGTTATCTTTGTATAATGAAATATCAAACACGGGCAAGAAAAAATAAATATTCTTGGCATGATGTTTGCAATCAATGAAACCAATGTGGGATTTTTCCCACGGTTTGTTGAACTAAAAAAGAAGGAAAATAATGAACAACGACTTTAGAAAGTTTGCTACCAAGAAACTTGGAATGAACGGCTTGGTGCTCGACGATGTGGTGAAGGCACAGCAGCAGTACCTTAACCCGTATATCCTGGAGGAGCGTCAGCTCAATGTTACGCAGATGGATGTCTTCTCCCGCCTGATGATGGACCGCATCATCTTCCTCGGCACGGAGATTGACGACTACACCGCCAATACGCTGCAAGCACAGCTGCTCTATCTCGACTCCGTGGACAACGGCAAGGACATTTCTATCTATGTCAACTCTCCCGGCGGCTCTGTCACGGCAGGCTTGGGCATCTACGACACGATGCAGTTTATCACCTCAGACGTGGCAACGATCTGCACCGGTATGGCCGCATCGATGGCCGCCGTGCTCCTTGTCTCCGGTACGGAGGGTAAGCGCTCGGCACTGCCTCACAGCCGCGTGATGATCCATCAGCCGCTCGGCGGCGTGCAGGGTCAGGCTTCGGATATCGAGATTGAGGCCAAGGAGATTCTGAAGTTCAAGAAGGAGCTCTACACCATTATTTCAGAGCATTCGCATCAGCCTTACGACAAGGTGTATAAGGACTCTGACCGTAACTACTGGATGACAGCCGAAGAAGCTAAGGAGTACGGCATGATCGACCAGGTGCTGAAGAAGAAATGATCGGGTGAGACCCCGTTCTTCAAGCAATACGGTCGATAAACGAAAAAGAGAAGAAAGACAAATGAAAAAGAAAACATGTAGTTTCTGCGGGCGCACTGAGGATCAGGTGAAGCTGCTCATCACAGGTATCAATGGTTATATCTGTGAGGATTGCGTTCAGCAGGCTTACAAGATAGTGCAGCAGACCGGTGTGCTTGGCAATCAGCAGCATGCCGATGCTACCCCTTACCGTCCGAAGACGAAGATACCAAAGCCGGTGGAGATCAAGAAATATCTCGACCAGTATGTCATCGGTCAGGATGAGGCTAAGCGCTATCTTTCCGTGGCCGTCTACAACCACTACAAGCGTCTGCAGCAGCCGGAGACCAACGACGGCGTGGAGATCGAGAAGAGCAACATCATCATGGTGGGCTCTACAGGAACGGGTAAGACACTGCTCGCCCGTACCATCGCCCGTCTGCTCGATGTGCCGTTTACGATCGTCGATGCCACGGTGTTCACCGAGGCCGGCTATGTGGGTGAGGACGTGGAGAGCATTCTCTCCCGCCTGCTACAGGTGGCTAATTATAATGTGGCAGCGGCAGAGCGCGGCATCGTATTCATCGATGAGATTGACAAGATCGCGCGCAAGAGCGACAACCCCTCCATCACGCGTGATGTCAGCGGTGAGGGTGTGCAGCAGGCGCTTCTCAAACTGCTTGAGGGCACGATGGTCAACGTGCCGCCACAGGGTGGACGCAAGCATCCCGATCAGGAGTATATCCATGTGAACACGAAGAATATCCTCTTCATCTGCGGCGGTGCTTTCGACGGAATTGAGCGGAAGATCGCGCAGCGCCTGAACACCCATGTGGTGGGTTACAACTCGGTGCAGAACGCGCGCAACGTGGACAAGAAGGATCTCATGAAATATATTGTGCCGACAGATCTCAAGTCGTTCGGTCTGATCCCTGAGCTCATCGGCCGTCTGCCCGTGCTCACTTATCTCAATCCGCTCGACAAGGCAGCGCTGAGGCGTATCCTGACGGAGCCGAAAAACTCGATCATCAAGCAGTACACAAAGCTTTTCGAGATGGACGGCATCACGCTGACGTTTGATGAGGATAGCCTCGACTATATCGTCGACAAGGCCGTGGAGTATAAGCTCGGCGCACGTGGGCTCCGGTCTATCGTGGAGGCTATTATCATGGATGCGATGTATGAGATTCCTTCTAAGCGTATCAAGAAGTTTGAGGTGACGCTCGACTACGCCAAGAAGCAGTTGGAAAAAGCACACTTGCAGAAATTGGAGTCGGCCTAAGGCCGGCTTCGTCCCCCCTATGCCATCCCTAAACAACGTTACTATGAAATTGGATCTTACTGAAGCATTAAAGAAATATTTCGGGTTCGACTCATTCAAAGGCGACCAAAAAGACATCATCAACCATCTCATGGCCGGCAACGACACCTTTGTGCTCATGCCTACAGGAGGCGGTAAGAGTCTTTGTTACCAGTTGCCCTCGCTGATGATGGACGGCACGGCCATTGTCGTGTCGCCGCTCATAGCCTTGATGAAGAATCAGGTCGATGTCATCAACGGATACAGTGAGGACGACTCCGTGGCTCATTATCTTAACTCTTCGCTCAACCGTGCGGCCGTGAACCGGGTGGAGAAGGATGTCAAGGAGGGCAAGACGAAATTGCTCTATGTGGCTCCGGAATCTTTGAACAAAGAGGACAACCTGCCTTTCTTTGAGTCGTTCAAGATCTCTTTCATAGCCGTTGACGAGGCTCATTGCATCTCTGAGTGGGGACATGATTTCCGCCCCGAATACCGCAACATCAAGCCTACGATAGACAAGATCGCCGCGGCGCGAGGCGTGGAGCATATTCCTGTTATAGCGCTTACGGCTACGGCTACGGACAAGGTGCGGATGGATATCAAGAGCAACTTGGGCATGCCGGACGCGAAAGAGTTCAAGAGCTCCTTCAACCGTCCGAATCTTTATTATGAGGTGCGGCAGAAGGTGAGCGACGAAGATACCGACAGCCAGATCATCAAGTTTATCAAGCAACATCCCGGGAAGAGCGGCATCATCTACTGTCTCTCGCGAAAGAAAGTGGAGGAGCTTGCCAAAAAACTTTGCCTCAATGGGTTCCGTGCAGCTCCTTATCATGCGGGACTTGACAATGATGTGCGGGCGAAGACGCAGGACGACTTCCTGAAGGAGAACATCGACATCATCGTGGCGACCATTGCCTTCGGAATGGGTATCGACAAGCCCGACGTACGCTTTGTCATTCATTATGACATTCCCAAGAGTCTTGAAGGTTATTATCAGGAAACGGGACGTGCCGGCCGCGATGGGGGAGAAGGCATCTGCATCGCGTTCTATTCGCCGAAGGACCTGAAGAAGCTCAGTAAGTTTATGGACTCTAAGAGTGAGACGGAGAAAGAGATCGGCCGCCAGCTCTTGGAAGAGACGAAGGCATACGCGGAGACAGCCGTATGCCGGCGAAAGGTTCTGCTCAATTATTTTGGAGAGCCTTATCCAAAAGACAACTGTGGCAATTGCGACAACTGCAAGCACCCGAAGAAGTATGTGGAGGCTACCGATGCCTTAGTGTGTGTGTTGGAGGCGATCAGCGCGCTCAAAGGCAAGTATGAGCAGACCTATGTCGTCGACTTCGTGCGCGGGCGTGCCACGGATCATATTGTGAGCGACGGCAACGACAAGTTGCCGGAGTTTGGCAATGGCAAGGCCATCAACGATGAGGCCTCCTCAATTTGGAATCCGGTCATCCGACAAGGCATGATCGCGGGATTCATCCGAAAAGATATTGAAAACTACGGTTTGCTGAAGATCACCGCTTCGGGGCGGGAATGGCTCAAGGAGCCCCGCCCATTCATGGTAGTACCCGACCGTGAGTTTGTGGACAGTGAAGAGAATGGGGAGGGCGGAACCTCCGCGCTTGACATGGGACTTTACCAGCAGCTCAAAGGGTTGCGGCACGACGTGGCGAAGAAGCACAACCTTCCGCCTTATGTCGTATTTCAGGACATCTCGCTCACGCAGATGGCTACCACCTTTCCTCAGACTATGGAGGAGCTCCAGCAGATTCAGGGCGTAGGGCAGGGCAAGGCTCGTAAGTTTGGAAAGCCGTTCGTCGACTTCATCAAGAAGTATTGTGAGGAGAACGACATACAGCGCTCGGACATCATGCGTGTCATCACGATACCGAACAAGTCGAAGCGCAAACTGAAGATCATTGAGATGATCGACCGCCGCATTCCGCTGGAGGATATCGCGGAGACGCAGGGTCTTGATTTCGACGACCTGCTTGATGATATCGAGTCGATCGTGAACAGTGGAACGAAGGTCAACATCGATTATTATGTCAACGACGAGGATGTCGTCGATCAGGATGAGATGCAAGATATCCTTGACTACTTCCGTCACAGCGACAGCGATGATATTGACAAGGCTATCGACACCGTGGATATCTACGATGACGATGACGGGCTCACGGCGGAGGAGAAAGCACGCTTAGGGCTCATCAAGTTTCTCTCCGATGCCGGTAACTAAAGGCTATATTATAGAAACTATAGAGGCTATAGAGGCTATAAAAACTATAGAAGCTATGTAGGGCGGCGGTTGAGCCGCCCTCTTTTTTTAGGATCATTGCTCTTTCCGCTTCATTCTTTCCTCTTAACTCTTTTTATAGCACGAATGGTACCTTATGTGCCGATTTATTGCTAATTTTGCATGCAATAAATTTATAAGGTTACTATCTATGTCATCATTTGTTGCAGATAAAATCGTTATGGACGGTCTCACTTTCGACGACGTCCTCCTTATCCCTGCTTATTCTAATGTACTGCCCAAGCAAGTGAGCCTTCAGGCAAGGTTCTCACGGCACATCCAGCTTAACATCCCCTTTGTGACGGCTGCCATGGACACTGTTACGGAGTCGTCGATGGCTATTGCTATCGCACGTGAGGGTGGCATCGGTGTCATACATAAGAATATGCCGATCGACGAGCAGGCTCGTCAGGTGGCTATCGTCAAGCGGGCAGAGAACGGTATGATCTACGACCCTGTGACGATTCGTCGCGGCAAGACCGTGCGCGACGCACTGAGGATGATGGCTGAATACCATATCGGCGGTATTCCTGTTGTGGATGGCGAAAACCATCTCGTGGGTATCGTCACGAACCGTGACCTGCGTTTCGAGCGCCACATGGACCGTCTCGTGGATGAGGTGATGACAAAGGAAAACCTCGTCACGACCCATCAGCAGACAGACCTCTCCAACGCCGCGCAGATCCTACAGGAGAACAAGATTGAGAAACTCCCCGTTGTGGATGGCGATAATCATCTCATCGGCCTTATCACTTATAAAGATATCACCAAGGCCAAGGACAAGCCCAATGCCTGCAAGGATGACAAGGGCCGTCTGCGGGTGGCTGCGGGCGTAGGTGTCACCGTGGATACGTTAGAGCGTGCGCAGGCACTGGTAGACGCGGGTGTTGACGCGATTGTCATCGATACGGCTCACGGTCACTCCGCCGGTGTCATCGGCAAGCTCCACGAGGTGAAGAACGCCTTCCCTCAGCTCGACGTCGTCGTAGGTAACATTGCGACAGGTGAGGCTGCCAAGTATCTCTACGACAACGGTGCTGACGGTGTGAAGGTCGGTATCGGTCCGGGTTCAATCTGCACGACACGTGTCGTTGCGGGTGTCGGTGTGCCCCAGCTCTCTGCTGTCTACGATGTCTACAGTGTGCTGAAAGACACGGACGTGCCTCTTATCGCTGACGGTGGTCTGCGTTATTCCGGTGACATTGTGAAGGCTTTGGCAGCCGGCGGCAATTGCTGCATGATCGGCTCGCTCGTGGCCGGCACAGAGGAGAGCCCCGGTGACACGATCATCTATAACGGCCGTAAGTTTAAGACTTATCGCGGTATGGGCTCGCTCGAGGCCATGGGTCAGAAGAACGGTTCCAAGGACCGTTATTTCCAAAGCGATACGACAGACGTCAAGAAGCTCGTACCCGAAGGTATCGCAGGACGTGTGCCTTATAAGGGAACGGTTCAGGAAGTTGTATATCAGTTGACGGGTGGCTTGCGGTCAGGCATGGGCTATTGCGGCGCTCACAACATCGACGAGCTCCACAACGCTAAGTTCACGCGTATTACTAATGCCGGTGTTCTGGAGAGTCATCCCCACGACATCACAATTACCTCGGAGGCACCTAACTATTCGCGTCCGGGTGAAGAATAAAGCATGAATATAAGAAAAACAGTTTTATCAACAGCAGTAGTCATTGTCGCGCTTGCGGCAATGGCTGTGCCGTCCGGAAGAATATCGTCTTCTTTCTCCGCGTCGTCGGACAGTGTTAAGGCAAGCCCCGACTCCTCGAAGCAAGGGGCTGTGGTGCCACAGTCTTCTGTCATCGATGAGGTGATATGGGTTGTCGGCGATGAGCCTATCCTGAAGTCGGATGTGGAAGAGATGCGTATGCAGGGTCTTGCCGAGGGTATAAGCTTCGGCAGTGATCCCGACTTCTCTATCCCTGAGCAGATTGCTGTTCAGAAGCTCTTTCTGCATCAGGCTGAGATCGACTCCATTCAGGTTACCGAGGCTGAGATCGCTCAAGGCGTAAACCAGCAGATCAACCGATGGATAGAGATGGCAGGCTCCAAGGAGAAGTTGGAGGAATATCGTAAGCAGAGCATCAACGACATGCGCTCGGATCTGCATGACCAGTTCCGTGACCAACAGCTCATTCAGAAGATGAAAGAGAATTTGGTGAAGGATGTGAAGGTGACGCCGGCCGATGTGCGTGCTTATTTCCGTAACCTTCCTCAAGACAGCATTCCTTTTGTCCCTACGGAGGTGGAGGTCGAGATTCTTGTCAGTGCGCCACGTATCAAGCAGGCGGAGATCAACCGTGTCAAGGATGAGCTGCGCAGCTTCACGGATCGTGTGAACAAGGGAGAGACGACGTTCTCTACCTTGGCACGCCTCTATTCGGAGGATCCGGGGTCAGCGCGTCAGGGAGGTGAGTTAGGTTATGTCGGGCGCGGTATCCTTGATCCTAACTTCGCCGCCGTAGCTTTCAACCTCACCGACCCGAAGAAAATCTCTAAGATTGTCGAGTCGGAGTTTGGTTATCACATCATTCAATTGGTGGACAAGCGTGGAGACAAGATCAATGTGCGCCATATTCTTCTGAAGCCGAAGGTGTCGCAGGATGAGATTGACGCTGCTACACACCGCCTCGATTCTATCACAAACGATATCCATGCGGGGAAGTTTACGTTTGAGCAAGCCGCCTCTTATCTCTCGGATGATAAGGATACGCGTAACAACGAAGGCCTGATGTCCAACAATACTTCTACCGGCATGACATCCCGTTTCCAGATGAAGGATCTGCCTACTGAAGTGGCGAGAGTCGTTGATACGATGAAGGTGAACGAGATCTCCAAGCCTTTTGAGATGATCAACTCCAAGGGTAAGACCGTTGTGGCGGTGGTGAAGCTCAAGAGCCGTACGTTAGGCCACAAGGCAACGATCACGGAAGACTTCCAAGTGATGAAGGATGTCGTGCTCAATAAAGAACGGGAAAAGACGATCCACGACTGGGTGGTTGACAAGATCAAGCACACGTATGTAAGGATGCTGCCCCAGTATCGTGTGCCGGGGAAATATGAATACCAGGGATGGGTAAAATCTTAGGAAACAGGGGAAGAGCCAGCATACTGTTGCTCTTCCTTTTTGCGGTTGCTGTTGTCTTCGCAATGACCCCCGCACGGAAGCGGAGGGTGCCGAAGCAGGTCGATACGCGTGTGTACTTGAGGCATGCGGATGAACTGAAGTATGACGAATACGGTCCTAATCCCGATGCGCAGATAGCTAAGGGACATGTGCATTTTGTCAACAGAGGTGCGACATTGCTCTGCGACAGTGCTTATTATTATCAGGCAACCAACTCGTTTCGTGCCTTCGGCCACGTGCGCTTCCGTCAGGGGGACACCTTGTCGCTGACATGTGACAACGCGTGGTACGACGGCGAGGGACAGATGATGGAGGCGCGAAAGGATGTAGTGCTCAAGCATCGGGGACAGACACTTTATACGGACAGCCTCAATTATGACCGTCTGTACAATAATGCTTATTTCTTTAAGGGAGGACGGCTTGTTGACTACAGAAACAAGCTTTCAGCCGACTGGGGCGAGTACAATACGGATACGCGCGAGGCTGTGTTCTATTATGATGTACAGCTTCATACGCCCAAGAACCGGGTCTCTACCGATACCTTGTATTATGATACGAAAAAGTCGATAGCGCATATCGTGGGTATGTATACGCCCAACCGCGGTATGGGGAAGCCCGGGCCATCTATTATCCGCAGTAAGGATGGTATCGTGAAAACGACTGACGCGTTCTTCAACACCCGCACGGATCGTGCAAGGCTCTTCGGACGCTCGACGGTGGTCAACAAGGAAAAGACTATTACCGGTGACACATTATATTATAATAGTGCTACAGGGCAGAACCATGGTTACGGCAACGTCATCTTCGTTGATTCAAAAAACAAGAATAAGCTCACGGCGGGAGAAGTCAACTATAATGAAAAGACCGGTAAGGGTTATGCCACGAAGAAGGCGCTCGTCGTTGACTTCTCTCAGAAAGACACGCTTTATATGCATGCCGATACGTTGCGCTTGGAGACGTTTCACATCAATACGGACAGTGTCTATCGAAAGGTTCATGGCTATTTTCATGCGCGCGCCTTCAGAAGAGATTTTCAGGCAATGTGCGACTCGCTCGTCTATGACACGCGCGACTCCTGTCTGACGATGTATAAAGACCCTATCACGTGGAGTGACGGCCGTCAGCTCACCGGGGAGAAGATCCTTGTCTATACCAACGACTCAACGGTGCGTGAGGCTCATGTTATCGGCCAGGCGCTGTCTATTGAACTTATGAAAGACAGCACCCACTATAACCAGGTCTCTTCAAAGGAGATCTATGCTTACTTCGACCACGGTAATATTCGTAGAAGTGATGCTGTGAGCAATGTGAGGGCCATCTTCTATCCTACGGACAGCGGTGATTCGACACTCATCGGGCTCAATTATGTGGAGTCGGACACGATGCGTATGTTCATCTCTCCAAAACGACAGTTGGAACGTATCTGGATGCCGAAGGCGCAAGGCACCCTATACCCTATGACGCAGATTCCGCCGGGGAAAGAGAAACTTGATGTCTTCGTGTGGTTTGATGATCTTCGGCCGAAGAATCCGGACGATGTCTTTGTCTGGCGGGGTAAGCCGGGAGGCTCGTCGCTGAGAATCCTCAAACGTCATGCTCCGCCTCTCCAGACCTTGCCCAATAAGGAGAAGGCCGTGACGGCGTTGGCTGACACGCAAAATGCCGGATCGAGTAAAAAAGAGATTAAACCGTCTAAATAATAGTTTACTTAGATATTCGTATTATGTCTGATGTTATCCAACTTCTTCCCGATTCTGTTGCTAATCAGATAGCTGCAGGAGAGGTCATTCAGCGTCCTGCCAGTGTCATCAAGGAACTGGTTGAGAATGCCGTAGATGCGGGGGCACATCATATTGATGTCTCTGTAGTGGATGCCGGACGTACTTCTATCCAAGTGATTGATGATGGCAAAGGTATGTCTGAGACAGATGCGCGTCTTGCTTTCGAGCGCCATGCCACATCAAAGATCCGTAAGGCGGACGATCTTTTCAACCTCCATACTATGGGCTTCCGGGGCGAGGCACTGCCTTCGATCGTTGCAGTTTCTCAAGTTGAGCTGAAGACTCGAATGGCGGATGACACTTTGGGCACCGACATTGTCATCTCTGGGTCTAAAGTTCAATCACAGGAGCCTTGTGCCTGTCCGCAGGGAGCCAACTTCAAGGTGGAGAACCTGTTCTTCAATGTTCCCGCCCGTCGTAAATTTCTGAAGTCGAATGCGACGGAGCTGAACCATATTCTATCAGCTTTTGAGCGGATTGTTCTTGTTTATCCGGAGATAGGCTTTACGTTTCAGTCCAATGGCTCAGAGCTGTACGATCTTCGACCGGGATCATTACGGCAGCGTATTGTGGATGTCTTCGGTAAGCGTATCAATGCCGATCTGTTGCCTTTGAAGGTCGAGACCTCTGTCTGTGGACTCTCTGGCTTTGTTGGGAAACCAGAGTCGGCGAAGAAGAAAGGCGCTAAACAGTACTTCTTTGTCAATGGCCGTTATATGCGCCATCCTTATTTCCACAAGGCGGTGCAGAGTGTCTATGAGCGTTTGGTGCCTCAAGGCGAGCAAGTGCCTTACTTCATCTATTTTGATGTCAATCCACACGACATTGACGTGAATATCCATCCGACAAAGACTGAGATAAAGTTTGAGAACGAGCAGACCGTTTATCAGATTCTTTTAGCTGCGGTACGCGATGCTATCGGCTCGTTCAGCGGAGCTTCTACGATTGACTTCGACACAGAAGGGAAGCCTGATATCCCGCTCTTTCAGCCGGATGTTCAGGGCGCTCCGTTCTCGATGCCAAAGGTGGACTTTGACCCACAGTATAATCCATTCACGCCGAATCCTAAAAGCACGGCTTCGTCTTTTGGAAATCCCGCTTCTTCTTTTGAAAGGGCAGCTTCTCACGAGGAAGCAACTATTTTCGCAGGCCCGGTATCTGCTGCATCCTTTGTCAGTCAGGACGAAACGCAGGATAAGGACGGCGGGCTCTTCTTTGGGCCGGCGCAGGAAGACAAGGCCGAGGAGATAGAAGAGAAGGCACCGCTGCACTATCAGTACAAGGGTAAATATATCATGACCGCCGTGAAGTCGGGGCTGATGATCGTTGACCAGCATCGTGCCCATATCCGGATCCTTTATGAAGACTATCTTACCCGTTTGGCTGCCCACAAGATGCATTCTCAGAAATTGCTCTTCCCGCAGTCGATCGACCTCACGCCGAAAGAGATGGTCGTTTTCACGACGATCAAGGATGAGGTGGCGCTCGTTGGTTTCGAACTCTCTCCGTTAGGTGCCTCTTCTTATGCTGTCAATGCCATTCCGGAAGGCTTGGAAGGCGTTGATGTTGTCAGTCTGCTGCATGAGATCTTCGCCGATGCTGATGCGGATAGCCGGTTGTCTAAGATTCAGGAGGACATGGCGCTGTCATTGGCGCGTGCCGCGGCCATTCCCTATGGACAAGTACTGACGAATGAGGAGATGGAAAATATTGTTAACCAACTCTTTCAGTGCACGAATGTCAACTATACGCCCGACGGCCATGCGACGCTGTGTATCATCAAGCAAAAGGATATTGAAACAATGCTGGGATAAGTTTTTCAAAAAAAACTTGGCAAAATGTTTGGCGCATTGGTAAAATCTTCGTACCTTTGCACCCGCAATTGAGAAACAAGGGCGTTTAGCTCAGTTGGTTTAGAGCATCTGCCTTACAAGCAGAGGGTCGGCGGTTCGAATCCGTCAACGCCCACAGGGGTGGTTCCCGTAGTGGCTTCGGCTGCTGCGGGATTTTTTGTTATCATCTCCTAAATTTTCAAGCCTTTTGCCCGCTCTCTCAATGATATTTTGTAATTTTGCACGTATAATTAATTATAGAACGCGTTTTAATAAATTAGAATATAACAATTAGGTAATACGTATTATAACACTTGTTCCTATGAATCTCGATGTATTGACGGCAATCTCGCCTATTGACGGTCGTTACAGAAGCAAGACCGAAGCTCTTGCCGATTATTTTTCAGAGTATGCGCTCATCCGCTATCGCATCCGTGTTGAAATAGAATATTTCATCACGCTCTGTGAGCTTCCCCTTCCGCAACTGAAGCCGTTTGACCACAGCCTTTTCCCCCGCCTTCGTGATATCTATCTCAAATTTGATGAGAAAGGTGCACAGCGCGTGAAGGATATCGAGAAGATAACCAATCACGATGTCAAGGCTGTGGAGTACTATATCAAAGAGCAGTTTGATGCTATCGGCGGGCTCGACAGCTTTAAGGAATTTGTGCATTTCGGTCTCACCTCTCAGGATATCAACAACACTTCTGTGCCTTTGGCTTTGAAGGAGGCGCTTCACAAAGTGTTCTATCCCCAGGTGGAGGAACTTATCGCCCAGCTTCAGGCTTATGCGGACGAGTGGAAAGACGTGCCGATGCTCGCTAAGACTCATGGACAGCCAGCTTCGCCCACTCGCCTCGGCAAGGAGATCATGGTCTACGTCTATCGGTTGACCGAACAGCTCAACACGTTGAAGGCTGAAAAGATCACGGCGAAGTTTGGTGGTGCGACGGGCAACTTCAATGCCCATCATGTGGCTTATCCTGATTACGACTGGCGAGCTTTCGGTAATCGTTTTGTGAGTGAGAAGCTCGGTCTGGAACGTGAGCAGTACACGACGCAGATCTCCAACTACGATTATCTTGCAGCCATCTTTGATGGGATCCGCCGCATCAATACGATTATCATTGACCTTGATCGCGACTTCTGGATGTATATCTCTATGGATTACTTCAAGCAGAAAATCAAACCCGGTGAGGTAGGCTCATCAGCCATGCCGCATAAGGTCAACCCCATTGACTATGAGAACAGTGAGGGTAACCTCGGTATGGCCAACGCTGTGCTGACGTTCCTGTCCATGAAACTGCCCGTCAGCCGGCTGCAGCGTGATCTCACCGATTCTACGGTGCTTCGCAACATCGGTGTGCCTCTCGGACATTCGATTATCGCTATTCAGTCGACGCTCAAAGGCTTGCGCAAGCTTATTCTGCATGAGGAGAAGATCGATGCCGACCTCGACAACACATGGGCAGTCGTAGCAGAGGCTATCCAGACCATCCTTCGTCGTGAGGGCTACCCCCATCCGTATGAGGCGCTCAAGCAGCTCACACGGACAAACAAGACGATGACAGAAGAAACTATTCACGATTTTATCAATACATTAAATGTTAAGCCGGAGGTGAAGCAGGAGCTGCTTGCTATCACGCCGCACAACTACACAGGTATTTAATTTTTATTTTATCATTTCTGTGGGGAACTATAGTGAGTACAGTTCTCCATGGATTAACTAACTACTACTATGTCAGAAGATCAGGAAAAGACGCAGGCGGAACAGGAACCGCAGAAAGATGCCCGTGAGGGCTATGCACGTCCCACAGGACAGCATCAGAATCAGAGAGATTACAACCCTGGTACAGGCCGCACCCAGCGTCCGCGAATCCATTCTATATCATCGCGCCCGCAATATAACGCTGGTCATGCTCCGGCAAACAAGCCGGCTGACGCAGGATTCCGCCCGGCAGGCTTTGGGGCTGCTTTAGGCGGCAGTGATCAGCCGCGTCAGCAAGGTTATGGTGATAACCGTCAATCCGGTTATCAGTCGCGCCAGCAAAGTTGCGGAGACAGTCGCTCTGCCGGTTATCAGTCGCGCCAAGGTTATCAGCCTCGTCAGCAAGGTTATGGCGATAACCGTCAACCCGGTTATCAGGCGCGTCCGCGCTATAATAGCAATGGCGAGGGCGGCTATCAGCCTCGTCAGCAGAATGGTTACGGCAACCGTCAGCAGGGTGGATACAACCGTCAGCAGGATGGATACAACCGTCAGCAGGGTGGATACAACCGTCAGCAGGGTGGATACAACCGTCAGCAGGGTGGATACAACCGTCAGCAGAATGGTTACGGCAACCGTCAGCAGGGTGGTTATCAGTCGCGTCAGCAAAATGGTTACGGAGAAAGTCGCCAGAATGGTTACGGCAACCGTCAGCAGGGCGGATTCCGTGGCGGTTACAACAATAATAGCTATCGTGGTTACAACAATGCACGTCCGGGCTATGATCCGAATGCGAAGTATAGCATGAAGAAGCGCATTGAGTATAAAGAGGAGCACGTCGATCCGGATGAGCCCATCCGTCTGAACAAGTATCTGGCCAACGCAGGTGTCTGCAGCCGCCGTGAGGCTGATGAGTTCATCACCGCCGGTGCCGTGACTGTTAACGGTGCTGTAGTCACGGAGCTCGGTACCAAGGTGAAGCGATCTGACGAGGTTCGTTTCCATGACGAGCCGGTGACAATCGAGAAGAAGGTGTATATCCTGCTCAACAAGCCGAAGGATTACGTTACTACCTCAGACGATCCGCAGCAGCGCAAGACTGTGATGGATCTTGTGAAGGATGCTTGCCCGGAGCGCATCTATCCGGTCGGACGACTGGACCGCAACACGACAGGTGTATTGTTGCTGACCAACGATGGTGAGCTGGCGTCAAAGCTTACCCATCCTAAGTTCCTCAAGAAAAAGGTCTATCATGTCTTCCTCGACAAGAATGTCAGCACGGAGGATCTGCAGAAGATCGCCGACGGCATAGAGCTGGAGGATGGCGAGGTGCATGCTGATGCTATCGAGTATGCCGATGAGCGTGACCATTCTCAGGTAGGCATCGAGATCCACAGCGGCCGCAACCGTATCGTGCGCCGTATCTTCGAGCACCTCGGTTACCGTGTCGTGAAGCTCGACCGTGTTCAGTTTGCTGGACTGACGAAGAAGAACCTTCGTCGCGGCGACTGGCGCTTCCTCACCGAGAAAGAGGTGGAGACACTCCGCAGCGGAATGTTCGAGTAACCATAAAGAACAGACAAAAGTTTAATCTATAAATAATCCTTGAAGTCTGTTGATGATTCTTTAGGGCTGTCGTCGGCAGCCCTCTAAGACCATCAACATTCTTTCCTTTAGGGGAACTTTGAGGGCTTAAAGTGGTTTTCAAATGAGAACAAAGGTTATCGATGCACTTCGTAGCACCGATTATAATAAGGAGATAACAGTAAAAGGTTGGGTGCGTTCGCACAGAAGCAGCAAGGCTGTAGACTTCATCGCCTTGAACGACGGCTCGACGATTAAGAACATTCAGATCGTTGTGGCACCGGAGAAGTTCGATGCCGAGATGCTGAAGAGCATCACTACGGGCGCATGTATCCGTGCTACGGGAACGCTCGTGGAGAGCCAGGGTAAAGGTCAGACCGTTGAGGTCCAAGCTCAGGAGATTGAGATCTACGGTCTCTGCCCGTCCGATTATCCGATGCAGAAGAAGGGCCAGTCCTTTGAGTACATGCGCCAGTACGCGCACATGCGTCTGCGCACCAACACTTTCGGTGCCGTCTTCCGTATCCGTCATAATATGGCCATCGCCATCCACAAGTATTTCCATGAGCATGGCTTCTATTATTTCAACACACCGCTGATCACGGCCAGTGATGCTGAGGGTGCAGGCGAGATGTTCCAAGTCACCACGCTCGATCTCGACCGCGTTGCAAAGAGCGGAAAGGTAGAGTATGACAAGGACTTCTTCGGTAAGAAGACGAACCTCACCGTGTCCGGCCAGCTCGAGGGTGAGCTCGGCGCTACAGCCTTGGGTGCCATCTACACCTTTGGTCCTACGTTCCGTGCAGAGAACAGTAACACACCGCGTCACCTCGCTGAGTTCTGGATGATCGAGCCAGAGGTCGCTTTCATGGATAAGGATGAACTGATGGATCTTGAAGAGGACTTCATCAAGTATTGTGTCCGTTGGGCACTCGACAACTGTAGGGATGACTTGGAGTTCCTCAACAAGATGATCGATAAGACGCTTATTCAGACTTTGGAGAGTGTCATCAATGAGGACTTCGTGCGTCTGCCTTACACGGAGGGTATCAAGATCCTTGAGCAGGCAGTGAAGGACGGCCATAAGTTTGAGTTCCCTATCACGGGGTGGGGTATGGATCTCGCCTCTGAGCATGAGCGTTACCTTGTGGAGGAGCATTTCAAGCGGCCGGTCATCATGACCGACTATCCTACGGAGATTAAGGCGTTCTACATGAAGAAGAACCCGGATGGCAAGACCATGCAGGGCACAGATGTCCTCTTCCCCCGTATCGGTGAGATCATTGGCGGTTCCGTGCGTGAGGAGAGCTATCAGAAACTCCTTGACGAGATTGAGCGCCGTGGCATGAAGGAGAGCACCTACAGTTGGTATCTCGACACCCGAAAGTACGGCTCCTGCCCTCACGCCGGTTTCGGCCTTGGCTTTGAGCGTCTGATCCTCTTCGTTACAGGCATGCAGAATATCCGCGACGTCATTCCGTTCCCGCGTACCCCGAAGAACGCAGAGTTCTAATTTAAGAAAAAATAAGGAAAAAAGTCACACATGTATTGATTTATTTGCTAACTTTGCACAGAGATTAACGTGCGTGACGTTTATTTGGGAGAATATATAACAAGTTAATATTAACTAATTTAATCGCTTTATGAAGTGCATTAAGACTTTATTGGTTGCAGCTTTGGTCCTTGGCGGATCATCTGTTGCTATGGCTCAAGCCACTTACACGGATAAGGAAGGCAATGAGTACACATTCAAGAAGCATGCGTTCCTGGATCTGCAGGGGGGTGCTCAGTACACACTTGGCGAGGCTAAGTTTGGTGATCTGATTTCACCGAACGTACAGCTCGGCATTGGCTACCAGTTCAATCCTTGGTTCGGTGCCCGCATTGCTGCTAACGCTTGGCAGAGCAAGGGTGGCTACAATGGTGTTACGGAGTTGGGTAACGCCGTTCCCGCCAATGTCACTTACAAATGGAAGTATGTAGCTCCGGGCATCGACTTCATCTTCAACCTCAGCAACGCTTTCTGTGGTTGGAATCCCAACCGTGTGTTCAATCTGAGCGCTTTCATTGGTGGTGGTGCCAACATTGCTTGGGGTAATGACCGTGCCAATGAGCTTGCAAAGGCTTATGAGATGCGCTATATCTGGGACGGCACAAAGGTTCGTCCGGTTGGTCGTGGCGGCGTAGAGCTGAACTTCCGTGTCAGCAAGGCTGTCAGCATCATGGTTGAAGGCAATGCCAACATCTTGACAGATAAATATAACTCTAAGAAAGCCGGTAACCCCGACTGGTATTTCAATGCCCTCGCTGGCCTGCGCATCAACTTGGGTAAGAGCTACACAAAGAAGGCTCCGGAGCCAGCACCTGCACCGGAACCACAGAAGGAAGAGTATGTTGAGCCTACACCGGCTCCGGCACCAGCTCCAGAGAAGATCGAGCCGCTGCGTCGCGATGTATTCTTCACCATCAACAAGACTGCTGTTACTACAAAGGAGCAGCCGAAGGTTGACGAGATCGTGGCTTATCTGAACAAGTATCCTGAGGCTAAGGTGACCGTGACGGGTTATGCTGATGCTGGCACAGGAAATGATAAGATCAATGATCGTTTGGCTGCTAAGCGTGCTGCCACAGTGGTAGAAGCTCTGAAGAAGGCAGGCATCGCTGAGAGCCGTATCACAAGTGACAGCAAGGGTGCACGTGTTCAGCCGTTCTCCGAGAACGATAAGAACCGTGTCTCTATCATGGTTGCTGAGCCGTAAACATACAGACCTCTTCCCCCCTTACCCTGTAAGGAGAGGAAGTTATACCCAAGACGTTAAAACAACGCTAAACCCCGGTTTGCTATCGCGCAAGCCGGGGTTTCTGTTTCTCCTCCTCGTTTTTCCCTCCTCGTTTTTTCCTCCTCGTTCTTCTTCCTCGTTCTTCCCTTTTCGTTTTTCCCTCTTCTTTCTTTCCTCTTCTTTCTTTCCTTTAGTTCTGTGCCGTGCCGTTTACGGCACGGTCTTCTGCTCTCTTCAGCTCTATCGTCAGCACCTTTTTTGTGCTTCCTGCTATCTTGAACCGTTCGTCTACAGTCCTTCCTACGAGCCACATGATCTGCCCGTTGCTGTTGGTGACAACGAGCTGCTGATGACGCTCCAACGGTTCAACCTTTCTGCCTTTTAAGTAGTCGCTGACGAGCTTCGACCCGTTCATGCCGAAAGGAACGAAGCGGTCGCCGGCCAGAGCAGGTCTTAAGGTAAGCGGAAACGTGGCTGTATCTGCGTCCAAAGTGGCGATATTGCGCTCTTTGGAAGGCTGTGGAGGGATTGCCTCTGCGATTGTAATGAGAAAATTGCCATTGTGGAAGCTGTAGAGCCCTTCTTCCGGAATGCGCAGGGTAGGTAAGGGCGTTTCCCATGCCGCACGGGCATAAAGGAACAAGGTGTTATTGCTGATGACGGCCACAGTCTGTTGGCTGGTCCAGATCCTTCCGCCTTCAGTTGACGATAGCATCTCTGTAGCCTGCTCCCTGTTAAACCCGTGGTCTGAGACAAGATACCATAGTAGAAGGCGTGGACTGGCATAGCTCCGTATCATTTTCAAGGAATAAGCCTTTCCGGAACGCGTGGCCATGGCACATCGTTGTCTGGCATCTTCGAGGCTTTGCTTCACTACTTCCGCTACGTCACCGAGGTTGTCGGCCATGCGAAGGATATTCTGCTTGGCGGCAGGTGTCACTTTTTCCAACAAAGGTATGACATCGAGCCGTAGCTTGTTGCGTTGCACGTCATCTTCTAAGTTCGTGCTGTCGGTCACATAGTCTTGCCCGATAGCGTCGAGATACTGAAGAATCTCGTTTCTCGAAACACCCAACAACGGTCTCAGGAAAATGCCGTTCTTGCGTTTCATCCCCAAGAGCCCTTTGAGGCCAGTGCCGCGAAGCATATTGAGCAGGATTGTCTCTACCTGGTCATCACTGTGGTGGGCGATGCAGACCCCTTCGGCACCTGTGTCTTGGGCGAGTTGGGTGAACCACCGGTAGCGCAGCTCGCGTGCCGCCATCTCGATGGAGATGCCACGCAGTTGCGCGAACTCCTTCGTGTCGAAATGCACGAGATGTAGTTTTACGCCTAACTTCTCGCACAGATTCTTGCAGAACGCCTCGTCGCGGTCGCTTTCTGCACCGCGCAAATGGAAGTTGCAATGTGCAGCCTCCACGTTATAGCCTTCGTCAAGTATCATCCGCAGCAGGGCAACACTGTCAGGGCCGCCGCTGAGAGCAAGGATAAAGCAGGAGGACCTTCTCTTGTCAGATGGAAGAAGCAACTTCTTGATCATACTGCAAGGGTATCGGTTTCTCCCTCCTTCTTAGGGGAAGGCTGAGGCGGAGTCTCCAACACGCCGTCCTTCATGTGTATCTTTCTGTCAGTGAGTTGGGCGAGGTTCTCGTCGTGGGTGACGATGACAAAGGTCTGACCGAACTTATCACGCAGGTCGAAGAAGAGTTGATGGAGCTCAGCTTTATTCTTCGAGTCAAGGCTGCCCGACGGCTCATCGGCGAGAACCACTGCGGGGTTGTTGACCAAGGCGCGGGCAACGGCAACACGTTGCTTCTCACCGCCCGACAGCTCATTGGGCTTGTGGGATGCACGGTCGGAGAGACTCATAAAGTTGAGCAACTCTTCTGCACGCTCGCGCGCTTCCTTGCGCCCCTTGCCGGCGATGAAAGCGGGGATCATGATGTTCTCTAAGGCTGTGAACTCCGGGAGAAGCTGATGAAACTGGAATACAAAGCCAATGTGCTGGTTTCGGAAGTCGGCAAGTTTCTTTTCCGACAGTCCGCTTACGTCTACACCGTCCACGGTGACTGTCCCGCTGTCCGGCTTGTCGAGTGTGCCGATGATCTGCAGCAGGGTCGTTTTGCCGGCTCCTGAAGGGCCGACGATGCTCACCACTTCACCTTTATCGATGTGCAGGTCGATACCCTTGAGAACCTGCAGCTTTCCGAATGATTTTGTTATTCCCTGAATGTCTATCATTTCTAAATCGTGTTTAATCTTTATTGTCTTATCCTTCCAATCAACCTATGCAGCCATTTAGCCACGCTGTCATAGGCCGACATTTCCTCCGTGTGCTGCGATTGTGCGAACGTCATCGTCTGCTTGTCGTCGCCGTATTGGTCGGGGAAAATGATCATGAGGTTTTTGCCTTTAAAATATTTTGTCAGCTCTTCTGGCAGCCGTTCCATGGCTGACTTATACGAAACCGTGCCTTTACGGGCTGTCACTACGACGAAGAGATGGTCGTCGGCAATGGTTGTCGCCACATGGGGCAACTCGTTCCAGTGAGGCATCTCTACACACGTGAAGCGGAGGTTGGGGTGCCGGTTCGTGACAAATTGATTGATCATCTGCAGCGTGTCCAACCGGCCGTTAAACTGGATCTTACAGTCGAGGTTCACGGCGATGCGCGACAGGCGCTCCATCCATCGGTAGAACCCCGGCTCATATTGCGCGCGGGAGGGAACGGCCACGACAATCCTCCGAAGGGTGGCTAACGGATGGTAGAGCCTGGCCATGATGATCTGACGGTTGAGGCCGTTGAAAAGACTCTGATGAAATTGTCCCCAGAATTTCGGCGACACATTCTCGTGCATGTGCATGCCGATGAGGATCTCGGAGGCCTGAAACTCCTTGAAGGCGTGCTTGATGCCGTTGGCTATGTTGGCGGCTACACGCACCTGCGTTTCGACCTTCACGTCGGAGCCTGCCGCGTAGGTCTGTACCTGTTCCAGGAGACGCTGCCCGTCTTTCTGGTTACGTTGCATGTTGACATCGTCGTAGACCACATTGATGGCCACGAGCGAACGGTTCAGCTTGGGGTTGCGCGCCATGATGGCAAGACTGATCAAACGGTCAGCATACTCTTTGTATTTCACGGGCACGAGGATGCGCTCGTCATCATCGGGAAGATCCTCGGAAGGCAGTTCATGCTCGCGCAAGACCGTGGCGCGCGCGGCCCATTCCGTGATGAGCGAGGAGATGATACACGTGAAGAGGATCATGATGACGATACCGTTGAGCATACCTTCGTCGACTAATGGCTTGCCGTTAGCGGTCTTGAGGTTCATGCCGACCATCACCATGGCGATGGCCCCGGCGGCATGGGCAGAGGTCAGGCCGAACATCAGGTGCCCTGCAAGGGTGGGGAGTCGGAAGAAGAAAGCGGCGATATAAGCAGCAAGGGCTTTGCCCAAGGTGCCGAAGAAGACGATGCATGCCACGACAAACAGGATGCCGCCACCTTGGAAGAGCAGGCGCACATTGATGAGCATGCCCACACCAATCAGGAAATAAGGGATGAAGATGGCGTTGCCGGTAAACTCGATGCGGTTCATCAAGGGTGACCGCTGTGGGATATACCGGTTCATCACCAGTCCGGCGAGGAAGGCTCCGAAGATGCCTTCCAACCCGACAAGCTCTCCTAAGGCCGCACAGAGGAAGAGCACTGCCATGACGAAGATAAACTGCATCACGGCATCACTGTAGCTACGCAGAAACCAACGAGTGAGCCGGGGAATAATGAAGAGTGTCAGGCCGACATAGACAGCAGCTTTCCCGATGAACCACAGCCAGAACAGTACGTCGCTCTTGCCTTGATACGAGGCTACGACAGCAGCGAGCACGACGAGGGCGAGGAAGAGGCTCGTCATCGTAGAGCCTACCGACAGTGTCACACTCTTCTGTTGCTGCAGGCCGTAGCGTGAGACGATGGGGTAGGCGACAAGGGTGTTCGAGGCCATCACGCAGCCTAACAGCAAGGCAGCGAGGGGCGTGTAGGCGAGAATATGAAGCCCCATGACCCAGGTAAGACAAAACGGGATGCCGAAGGTCAGAAGCCCGAAGATCAGCGTGCGCCATTTGTTTCGCATCAATCCCTCCATGTCCATTTCCAGGGAGGCGAGGAACATGATATAGTAGAGACCCACGCGGCCGAAGAGCTCGAAGCTCGAGTCGCGAACGAGGATGTTCAGTCCATATTTCCCCACAAGCACACCGGCAAGCACCATGCCGATAAGATGCGGGATGCGAAGCTTGCCCATAATGATTGGGGCAAGGAGGATGATCAACAGCACCACGAAGAACACCAGCGTGGGGTCTGTGATGGGAAAATATGACGCAAATATCGACATCTGACGACCTTTTCTGTTAGTTAAGCAGTTTTCTTTCCTATTTTTGTGGCAAAGTTACGCATAATTTCGCTGAATTGTTGTAATTTTGCCATATTGTTTGATGATTACATTTCAAATTATATCATTATGAGAGTTGCTATTGTAGGCGCAAGCGGTGCGGTAGGGCAGGAGTTCCTGCGTATCCTTGCTCAGAGAGAGTTCCCAATCGATGACCTTCTGCTCTTCGGCTCGAAGCGCAGTGCCGGCCGTCAGTATACGTTCCGTGGCAAGGCTTACACGGTGAAGGAGTTGAAGCACAACGACGATTTCAAGGATGTGGACATCGCCTTCGTCTCTGCGGGTGGCGGCACATCGGCCGAGTTTGCTGAGACGATCACAAAATATGGCGCCGTGATGATTGACAACAGTTCGCAGTGGCGCATGGATCCCGAGGTGCCGCTTGTGGTGCCGGAGATCAACCCCGAGGATGCGCTTAACCGCCCCAAAGGCATCATCGCCAACCCTAACTGTACCACGATTATGATGGTTGTCGTGCTCAATCCTATTGACAAACTGAGCCATATCAAGAAGATTCATATCGCTTCTTACCAGAGCGCTTCTGGTGCCGGCGCGGCAGCCATGAAAGAACTCGAACAGCAGTATAAAGAGATGGTTGAGACAGGTCATGTCAGCACCATCAACAAGTTCCCGCATCAGCTCGCTTATAATGTCATTCCGCAGATCGACAAGATGACGCCCAACGACTACACGAAAGAAGAGATGAAGATGTTCAACGAGACGCGTAAGATCATGCACTCGGATGTCCGTACGTCGGCTACCTGTGTGCGTGTCTCTTCGCTCCGTTCTCACTCTGAGAGCGTGTGGTTCGAGACGGAGAAGCCATTGGAGATTAAGGATATCCAGGAAGCGTTGAAGACCGCGCCGGGCGTGACGCTCGTCCAGGATCCCGACGACCAGTATGTCTACCCCATGCCGTTGGAGAGTGCTGGGAAGGACGATGTCTATGTCGGCCGCGTGCGTAAGGACCTCGCTGAGGACAACAGCTACACACTGTGGCTCACGGGAGACCAGATCCGCAAGGGTGCGGCGCTCAATGCCGTGCAGATTGCTGAGTACCTGATCAAGGTAGGAAACGTGAAATAAATATGGTTGTTCTCATTGTCTGGCTAACATCTGTGCCATGTCGTTAAGTTCAAGACATTGGCTGCGAGTGATGTCCCGTCGCTCGTTATGATGTTCCCAGGGCGCGAGAATAAGAAGTTTGCCGGCGGCACACAGTGCAAAACGTGTGCCGCCGGGTTTGGCTAAACTTGTGAGCCCATTCTCTTGAAGGAAGACGACCGGGAAACTGCCGTCAACAAGGGCTCGCATGATGATTTTCTGTTTCTTTTTCTCTATATCTTCTGTCGTCATGCTTCGTGAACATCGGAGTGCAATCTTCTCAGGATAGTCAAGGAGGAACCGGTTACCCACGGCAGAGAAGCTAAGGTTGCCATATCTTAGGTTTCTTTGTACCTTGAAAAGTTCCGGATGCTCACGTTTCATGAGAAGACGATAGGGGTTGGTATATAAGTATTTTTTCCAGCGTTCATATTGGCCGTCCTGATATAGGATACGGTCATTATAACCTTTAGCCCAAAGGAGCAGGCTGCGTCCATACTGTTTTGGGGTAAGGCTTTTATTGAAAGTCGGTTGCTCCTCGTGCAGGATGAGCTTTCTGAACGCTTTGTTGCATCCTGCCTTGAAACCATTGATGACTTTTCCCAAAGGACGGGTGAGCTCCTCTTTGACGAAAAGGATACCATGAAGATGGTCAGGCATCATCTGTAGCATGACGACCTCAATTTCCGGATGATAAGTATGAATATCGAACCAGCAGTGCCCGACAGCCAGACCGATCGGGGAGAGCGCTATATGTGGAAAGTCCTCTGATCCCCAAGGTGCATTCGTAGAGCCTACAATCTGTCCGAACCAAGGGGTTCTGTTGGCGGTAGTCATCGTGATCATGTACATGCGACGGGCCCGATAGTCATTGCCGGAGCAGCGCCTGAGCATAGAAGGCTTTTTCTCTCCAGCGAAAGGATTGTTGGATCTGTCTGTGTGGTCGGTCATAGGTAAAAAGCTTAATGATTGATGTTGTTGTCGTTGGTAGGTGGCTTGAAGAGGGAGGAGCCGCTTGTTGAGGCGCACGGAGTCCATCATGAGGTTGTAGAGAGCCGATCTTCTGTCCCAATGAGCCTTTCTGTTGCGGCTTCGAGGCATATTCGAGAATGATCCCCTGGATGCGTTTCTGGTTCAGCTCCTGCAGGTCCACGAAGGCACCGTTCTCTGCGTGCTCGGCATCGAGCGGGTGCGATTTGAGCCATCCGTCGGCGGCATAGTGGTAGAAGTCGTTGCCGGGCTTGATCTCGTGTCGAGGTTCTTCAGGTCAATGCCCGATAATAGGCTGGTCTGTGCAAAGGCACCCAAGGCACAGAACGCCAATCCCAAGAAAAATATTCTTTTCATTATGAATGAATTAAAAAAAATATTTCTTGCAAAAGTATAGTCCCGGCTATGTGCCGGCGTGCAGGATCTTCTCTACGGCAGGCGGCGTGCCTCCTCCGTGCGCTTTTGCCTGGCACGCAGCTTGAACAGATCGTTGGTGCACCAGAACATACAGAGGTTCGTATGCGGGCCCTGGTGCACGGCATACAGTTGCATGATGGCGCGGTAGGCTTCCTCCCACCGCCCCTCTTTCCGCATGGCAAAGACATCTCTCACTTCCATAGCTCACGGGTTTTTATAGTTGTTTATTGATTGCCAGGAAAATCTTTACTTTGTGCTTCCCTGATAACGTCATCGGCTATATACCGATCCCCAAAGGTGTAGAGCATGGTGTCGGGGTCGTGCAGGCGTTCGTTGGTCTTTGAACGGTACCATAGATCAAGTGCACGTTCATCTGAAATATGCAGCTGTTGGGAAAGGATGGTGACAATTCTGCCAATCTTGTTCCACATAAGAAGATCACTTATCATAGGTTGTAATATTTTACGAAATGAAGATATTTATCGCATGCCTCTTGGTTGAGAAAGCAAATTTGATTATTGGGACGATGTTCTGAAAGGCGTTCCAAGCATAGATCTTTGGGCATCAGTCCCGCAATATAAGCCTCAATGGAATCAATAACGCGGTCATTGGCAATTCCACCTTCAATGATGTCGTAGTTGGCTGCAAGATTTTTACCTTGCCGATTAGCTACAATGAAATCCAGCCATTCCTCATTGTATTCCTCAAAATTAAGATATCGGTATGAGACTATACAATCATCTATATCAAACGAATAAACATTTACGATGGCTGGCTTGCTCCAGAAACGAGAACCTCTCTGGGCCCAGCTCTCTGCTTGAGATTGCAGCTTCGTGGTGTAGAAGCCTACTCCGAAATCCAGATTTTTCCTTCCAAGTGACACGATGGGACAACTCACGATGTCTGTTCCTCCGTGATATACGGTAATGTTCATGCCTGCCCCTCCCATTTTAATAAACATTGTAGAACATCGTCGGTAACGTTCTCTCGACTCTCTGTGTGAAGTGTGTCATAAAAAGGATAGATGTATCCAGTAAAGAGGTTAGCTTTTTTCATCCGTTTATACATATCGCGTGTAGAACAGTTGAGCCTCGATGCAAGAGCCTCGACACATGAGGCAGCAAAAATGTTTTTCAACTCGACCTCTGTTGGCTGGCGATCTATCAGATGATGGTTACTGTTCATAGTTCGTTTCTTTGTTCGTTATTATCTACAAATTTAGATAGAAATATTTACACTCCCAACTTTTTTAACTACTTTCTTGCAATATCTTAATCACTTTCCGGGTCGTATAGCCTACAGGGAGTATATCTGCGTGTTCGGGCATGCCGATTAGCGATTATTGATTGCAAAGATAAGGAATATATCGGAAGCGAGCATCAAATTTGAAGAAATATCCTTCAAGCGGTCTCACGCTGCCAGGAAGTACAACGGCAGGTGGGGCGTGCCCTCCTTCTTCAGTCTGCCTTCCTCAACGAAGCGGGCAAGCCACTGGCGAGCCTTGCAGGCACTGAGTCCGAACTCCGTGCGCATGATACGGCAGGTGAGGTAATGGTGGGTGGAGAGATAATCGGATACCTTGCCCCAGAGCTCGTCGGACTGATAGGCTACCGACTTTGTGATGTACCCGGCTTGTGTGAAGCAGACATCCTGGCGAAGGTCGTGCATCAGGGCGTCTTCCGGCTGGAAATGGATGCCACGGAGAAGAATGTCCCTGCCCGTGATCTTTCGCTGCTGCTCCGGATCAGTGAGAGAGGCGGTCAGCGAGAAATAACCGAGTTGGGGGATGTGGAACCGTCGGCCGCTGCTCAGCGAGTGGACGATGTGATAACGCAGCGCCTCAAAGACCGCCTTGATGTCGGCGCGGCTCAGCGTGCATTCATGCTCCACGGCTGAGGCCAGCTCGTCGTCTGTCATCGGGGCCTCCTGCTGAAGTCGTATAAACTTCCGCATGATGCCTCTTCCTTCTGCGTTGTTGAGTGTTCCAATTTCATACTTTATTTCCATATTGTTTAGTATTAAGAGATTGTTTAATGCGTGCCGTGGCCGTGCCTTGTGCCGGTCACGATATGACTAAGTAATCAATAGACTGCGCAAAGGTACATATTTTCTTCGAAACAGCCAAACTTCTGAGAGGCACCACAGGCTTGTCTCGTCGTGCCTCATCCGTGTCACGATCGTTCCTCATATGTGTTACGATCGTGCCTCATATGTGTTACGATCGTACCTCGTATGGGTTACGACCGTGCCTCGTATGGGTTGCGATGCCACTGCGTGCCAGCCTCGGCGAGGCTGAATCCTTCATAACCCCAGTCTAAACGAGCGAAGCGAGTGCAGACTGGGGTGTTGGTATCTGGGCAGACAGACTGACATCGTGCCTCGAAGAGGTACAATGCACGAAGTGCGTAATGATGCGGCTCTGCGCGAGAATTTAGGCAACGGCTTCTCACGACTTTTCCCGACCTCGTCACTTTTTTATTGAGACCCTGACTAACAACCCTACGCGAGCGATAGCGAGCATAAGTTGTGAAAAGTCATGAAGAGCCGATGCCAAGACAAGTGTCTTTCGTTGGCCGTATAATTACTATAATAGTTTCTTCAAGTCCTCAATATCAGGCAGGGCATCGCGCAACTCTTTGGGTAGATCGCTCGATGTGCGGTAGATGGAGACACCCATCGGCTTGGAAGTGTCGCGGAAAGAAAGCTCCACTATCTTATCGTTCTTTGACTTGCAGAGGACAATGCCGATAGACGGATTCTCGTCAGGAAGTTTGACATATTCGTCAAGAGCAGATAGGTAGAAGTTCAACTTGCCAGTGTATTCTGGCCTAAACTCCCCTCGCTTCAACTCAAAAGCGACAAGACTCCGCAGCTTACGTGAGAAGAAAAGCAGGTCTCTTTTACCTTGAAAAGGATCAGCATGTGGTTTGTAAAGCCAACGCTCATAAAATCATCCATTGGAAATTCGTCAGTTGGCAACTGACGAATTGTATATGTATCTAATATTGATGGATTTATTAAATTGGCAGACAGCGTCTGCCGATTTAGGCCATGGCTCCATTGCTCATAGAAAATCCTCATATAACAATTTTGATTTATAAGTCTTTTTTTATTCGAAAACGATGTGGATTCCATTAAAAAGATGTAACTTTGTATATTATGAAACAGCGAGTAGAATATATCGACCGATTGAAAGGCTTTGCTATCCTTTGTGTTGTCATTGGGCATTTTACGTTGTGGGCCATAGGAAGACTTAATGACCCATTTCATGATTTCGTGTATCTATACCACATGCCTCTTTTCTTTTTCCTTTCGGGAATAGTCATTAGTGCAGCTCCTAAGCCTAAAAAGGTCTTGGTCAAGGCATGTCAATTTCTTTGTCCTTTCTTTTTTGTAGGAGGCTTGGTCTACTCATCTTATATCAAAGGTAATTTCCATGATTTTATCTGGGGGCAACTTAAGTATGGATATTGGTATCTTCAGATATTGACACTATTTTATATCCTCCTTTTACCATTCCATTGGTCTAATCTCAATGGGGGGGGTAGCCGTTCTGCTGCTCTCAAGGATATTGTAATGGCAATGGCTGTTTATGCTTTCCTTGTCGTAATAAATAGTTTGTTGTCTCCCGGGACTTCTTCACTGATAGGGATAGGTCAGGCTCGTTTATATTGGCCTTATTTTATCTTGGGATTCTTTTCTCATAAATATCAGCTTACGGAACGGCTGATGTCGAACAATGTAGTGATGTCTTTGTCAATGGTCTTTATACTCCCGGCTTGTATCTTGTATTTTTCCGGTTTCAAGCATATCTACAACTTTTTGTCATTAGCCTTTATCATCGTCTTTGTCTACTTGTTCAAATTGAGAGAAAATAAAACATCGGTGATTGAGCGTGAACTGGCAAGAATTGGAAGAGGAACGTTAGATGTCTATATTTTCCATTACTTTGTGATAAGTACCGTTCATCTTGGCGCTTTCGGTCAATGGCTTGAAAATTCAGGAAACTGGTTGTTTCTTGGAATCGTCAATATATCCGTCTCCATCGCCATAGCTTATGTCTGTGTGGGTTTTGGACAATTAATAAGGCAATCGAAATTGATTGAAGATGTGTTGTATGGCGGGTTTATCAAGAAAATCGTGTCTGCCCTCCTCGAGACAGCTGCATAGCTTGCCGGCACCGTCGGCCATGGCAAGATTGAGATGGGAAAGCTGTCGGGAAAATCCGCATATCTGACCGCGTAGCGAAGCGTAGCCATCTTTTCGATCTTTGTGATCCGTGTGAGATAGCCTTTTGTGACCTTCGTGTCTTTCGTGGTCAGATATGGTATAACGAGTTAACCGGAGAGCATCTGTCTCCTCGGACTCCTCCCAAGACCGACGGTCTATCTGCAATCTCTGCGTTTCAAAGGCACCGTCTCCGCGTCTCAAGTATACCGTCTCCGCGTCTCAATAATCTCCGCGGCTCTGCGCGATATTATGGCAACGGCTTCTCACGGCTTTTCTCTGCAGCATCCTTGCCATACCGGGCAGCGCATCGCGCAGCCTTTGCTGATAAGCTATAAGCAAAATGCCAAATAGCTGATAAAGAGCTATTTGGCATTTTAATATGTGCGCCTGACAGGTATGTGCGGGACCATGTCCGTGCCTTCGTTAGCAGGTGTTTGTAAGCTTGTCTTTTCATCATTTCTCGTTTTGCATTTAATTTTAAGACGTAGAGGCAAGGCATATCCCCTATTCGAAAAGCAAGAAAGTATGCAAAAGAATATCTTGAGACAATCTATCTTGTGCATTCTTCGATGAAGTGTGGCTGTCCAAGACAAGCCAAAGCGTTATCCTGAGTATGAGGGTATGGCGTGACATAATATGACTTTTGGTTGCAAAAGTATCGTATTTCCGCCGTCAAGTAAGCAGGAATGTGACTGAAATGGGAAAATAGAAAGATGAAGTAGAACGGGCATAATAGTTTCAATCAATAAGGGAAATGCTTTGTCATCTCGATCTTTTTCATTACCTTTGTAGCCGTAGGCAGGTGAAGGCTTTTGTCATCTGCCGCGGATCT
>Ga0256404_1001815_pt1 | contig 49598 bp, 33 predicted proteins | sample RumenRJG_01DNA_FD_185990 | JGI IMG/M metagenome (GOLD analysis project Ga0256404, IMG submission 185990) | Bovine rumen microbial communities from Lethbridge, Alberta, Canada - RJG_01 | ecosystem: Host-associated > Mammals > Digestive system > Stomach > Rumen | place: Canada: Alberta | collected...
GGTACTGTTAGTGTGAGTGTTGATGGTAAGTCTGTTTCTGGTACTGTTTCTAATGGTAAGGTTTCTGTTAGTGTTGCTGGTTTGGTTAGTGGTTCTAAAGAGGCTTCTGTTAGTTATTCTGGTGATGCTAAGTATCTTTCCAAATCAGAAAGTGAAACTTTTGATGTAAATAAGATTATTAAGGATATGACAGTTTCTGTTGATGAGAGTACTGTAAAAAGGGTTGTTATTGGGGTTACTGGTTTGCCTTCTGATGCTTCTGGTATTGTTACAGTAAATGTTGGTGGAAAATCTAATTCCACTAAAGTATCAAATGGAAAGGCTACTGTTAAAATTTATGGATTGGCTGATGGTAATCAGGTAACTCATATTTCATATTCAAATGATGATAAGTATGATGTAAATCCTGTTACAACAGGAATTGATGTAACTAAGATTAATGTAACCTTGAATGTGGATGTAAATGATGTTAATGTGGGAGAAAAAGCTGTAGTTGTTGTTTCTGGTTTACCTTCTGATGCTACAGGCACAGTTGATGTAATGATTGATGGTGAAAAATTAGGATCCGGAACTATATCAAAAGGAAAATCTAATATTAGTATCTCTGATTTAACAAGCGGCAGAAAAACAGTAACAGTAATCTATTCTGGAGACTCACATTATTATACAAATAGTATTAGTGGAGAATTTACAGTAAATAAAATTAATCCATCAATGACAGTTGATGTTGAGGATATTTCTGTTGGTGAGTCTGCTGTGTTTAGTGTTGTTTTGCCTTCTGATGCTTCTGGTACTGTTACTGTTGTTGTTGATGGTAAGTCTGTTTCTGGTAGTGTTTCTAGAGGTAAAACCACAGTTAGTGTTGCTGGTTTGGTTAGTGGTTCTAAAGAGGCTTCTGTTAGTTATTCTGGTGATGCTAAGTATCTTGCTGGTTCTGTTAGTAAGGGTTTTGTTGTGAGTAAGGTTGATTCTTCTATGGTTGTGTCTGTTGAGGATATTTCTGTTGGTGAGTCTGCTGTGTTTAGTGTTGTTTTGTCTTCTGATGCTTCTGGTACTGTTACTGTTGTTGTTGATGGTAAGTCTGTTTCTGGTAGTGTTTCTAATGGTAAGGTTTCTGTTAGTGTTGCTGGTTTGGTTAGTGGTTCTAAGGTGGCTTCTGTTAGTTATTCTGGTGATGCTAAGTATCTTGCTGGTTCTGTTAGTAAGAGTTTTGTTGTGGGTAAGGTAGATCCTAATATGTCTGTATCAGTATCAAATGTTACTGTTGGGGATGTTGCCAAGTTTGGTGTTATTTTGCCTTCTGATGTTAAAGGTAATTTAACAGTTAAAGTAGATGGCAAAGAAATTACAACAATTTCAATAACAAATGGCAATTTCAACGTTTCTTTATCTGATTTAACATGTGGAAATCATTCTATTGAATTTAGTTACTCAGGAGATGATAAATATGAATCTAAATCAGTTGTCAGGTCAGTCATTGCTGAAAAGAAAGCTACACATATTAAAGCAGCTTCCACTTTTACTCGTATTGCAAATGATTACTACGCAGGCGAAAGGGGTACATATAGTATAGGTTACTTATTGGATCAGAATAATGCACCTGTAATCAATAGATTAGTTCAGATTAAGGCAAATGGCAGGGTTTATAAATTAAAAACAGATAAGAATGGAATGTTTAAGTTAAGGATTAGTTATTATAAAGCTAAGAAATACTCATATAAAATTACTTTCCTGGGTGATGATCAGTATGGCGCATCTTCTCTTTTAGCAAAATTAAAAGTAACTAAAAAATCAACTTCAATCAAAGCTTCTAACAAAGTTTTTAAAGCCAAAACAAAAACTAAAACAATAAAAATTACCTTAAAAACAGTTAAAAATAAATATAATGGTAAAACTTACCTTAAAAAAGGTAAAAAAATAACCCTAAAAGTCAAAGGTAAAACTTATACTGCAAAAACAAATGCTAAAGGTGTAGCTAAATTTACCATAAAATTAACTAAAAAAGGTAAGTATACTGCAACTATAAAATTTTCAGGGGATAAAACCTACAAATCCTCAACTAAGAAAATAAAAATCAAAATTAAATAAAGAGATTTTCTCTTTTTTCTTTTTTTTATTCAAATTTACTTGAATGTATAATATTTTTTTCATATTTCTAGAAAATAGTAATACTTTTATATATTTTTTTAATAGATAAGTAATAATTTAGTTAAATTTATTAATATTATTTTATTATATTTATAATTGTAATAATTTTAAAAGGAGGCTAATTTTGATACATAAAAAATCGATTTCGTTATTGGTATTGGTATTTATATTAGTGATTTCGATATCTGCAGTATCTGCTTATGATAGTGATAATAGTACTGCTAGCATTGCAGATCAAGATACTGAAACATTAAATGCCGATATTGATGATGAAAGTTTGGAAATTGACAATTCTGATGAAGAAGAAATTGTAAGTTATCCTAGTTCTTCATCAGATTCGTGGATAAAATTTGATGAGGATGATGTCACTATCACAGAGGGTGATAGTTATACTATTCATGGTACTTTGTATACTGGAAATACAAAAAATACGGATGGTAATTTTCCTTTAAACTACAAAAAACCTGGTGATTCAAGATCTAGTTATGTAGATTTACATAATGGTGAATTTAGTTTAGATATTTCATCTTGGAATCTTGTTCCAAGTTCTTCAAGTTATAGGATAAACTTTAATCCTGAAGATGGGCCAGAATATTTTATTGATTTTGTAGAAAATGGTAATCCAGAAATGGTTGAGTCTTATGTTTTAATTAAAGTTAATGAGAACACTCCTACTCAATATGGTGTTGTTCATGCTTCTGTGACATCAAATAATGCTGGCGTGCCTAATGCTAATGTCGTGCTATCAAAGGAAGGTAGCGAAACTATATATTCTGGCATTGCTAATAGTCAAGGTGTTTGCGATATCTCAGATGTCCCTTATGGGGATTATACTGTTACAGTAACTGCTAATGGTTATGAAAAACTCACCAGTACTGTTAGTGTAAATGATGAAGAGACTAATTTAGGATTGGCTCTTATACAGATACCTCCACTGGATTCTATGTATTTATCCGAAAGTGGTGTTGTTTCTGGTGCCGCTACATTAATTAGTGTCAACCCTTGGGCTACAAGCGGTACTCTCCAATACACTCTTCCAAGTGATATTAAACGTGTTAAATCAGCTATAGTTATTGTGAACTCTTATTCCGGTAGTGGTAACTCCAATAATTATGCATTGCATTCAGATGTTACCTTAACAACTACTTCAACCACAACATTAGGTTCTGAAGATTTATATTATTATGGTACTCAAACAAATGACCCTGTGGTTTATGTCATTAATGACCATACTACTAAACAGTATTCTGATTATCAGTATGTTTATAATATAACTGATACTGTCGCTGCTTTGAATGCTGGAAGTTCTCTTAGTATTGGAGTTACTAATTCTAAGTATAATGACCGTTATGGTTTTGATGGTAGAATTAAGATGATTACATTGTTCTTGGCTTATGATGATGAGGATAAAGACGAATTAACTTATTGGCTGGAAATTGGCCAGTCTTGGACTAATGCTTTAGGTAGTGAAATTATTCCTACTGGCTCTTATAACGGTGAAGGTTATTATAATCTTACTTTGGAAACTATTGCATTGTCTAGTTATCTTGCCCAAGAATATACTTTGTATGGAGAATTGTTAAATGATCCTAATGTGATTCATGAAGGTTCTTACTTTAAACATATTTATTGGGATACTGAAAATAATTATTTGACTGATTACTACATTGAAGGTGAAGATGCGGAATTTGCTTTCGGTGCTAGTCAGGAAGGTTGGGGTTCTTATAAAACAAATATCTTATTATATAAAGCATTTGTAGAAGAACCAACAGGTAATGTTTATATTAATGCATATTCAGGCGATGATAAGGTAATTAATGCTAATGTTGTGTTATCATCAGCTGACAGTGAAACTACTTATTCAGCCATTACTAATGATTTGGGCTTCTGCAGTATTGAAGATATTCCTTATGGTGAATATACTGTTACAATAACTGCAAATGGATATCAGGACTTTACTGCTACTATTACTTTAGAGGAATTTGAGATTGTTTCAGATTTTGAATTAACACCTGAAGAACAACTTGAATATAGTACTGTTCATGCTTCTGTAACCTGTAATAATATTGAACATGTAGCTAATGCTAATGTAGTGTTATCCTCTGCTGATAGTGAAACTACTTATACAGGCATTACAGATGACCAAGGTGTTTGCGATATTCAAAATGTTCCTTATGGTGAATATACTGTTACTGTAACTGCAACCGGTTATAAAACACTTACCAGCACTGTTACTGTAGAAAATGAAGTGACTGATTTGCAATTAGCTATTAAAGAGGATATCCCTTCAACAGTTAATGCAATGTACTTATTTGATACTGGAGTTGTTTCTGGTGCTACTGAGTTAATTAGTGTTAATCCATGGTCTACTAGTGGTAGTCTCTCATTTACAATTCCTGATGGTGTCACTGATATTAAATCTGCTATTGTAATTGTGAATTCATATTCTGGTAGTGGTAATGCTAATAATTACGCATTACATTCTGACGTTACTTTAACTACTGATTCAACCGTAACATTAGGTTCAGAAGATTTAACATATTCAGGTAGTCAAACAAGTGATCCGGTGGTTTATGTGATTAATCGTCACACTACTAAACAGTATTCTGATTATCAATATCATTATAATATAACTGATGCAGTTTCTACTTTGAATGCTGGAAGTACTATTAGAATCAATGTTGCTAATTCCAAATACGGTTCTTATGGTTTTGACGGTAGAATAAAAATGATTGCTTTGTTCTTGGCTTATGATGATGGTGATAATGATAATATCACATATTGGTTAGATGCGGGTCAAGCTTGGACACAATCAGAAAACACTATAAATGTTGCTACAAGTTCATATGCTGGTGAAACTGATAATCTTACTTTAGAATTTATTGCGTTATCCAGTAATTATGCTTCTAGTTATAAACTTAACAATAATGGATTAAACACTCCTAGTGAAGTTCTTAAAGGTAATTATTATATTAATGCTTATTGGAATTCTGAAAATAATAATTTAAGCGATTACTATGTACAAGGTCAAGATACTAAGTTGAATGTAGTTGCTGATCCTAACGGTTGGGGTTCTTATAAAACTAATATCGTATTATTAACTGCAACAGAAAAAGAAATATTTATTCCTGACGTTGTTGTTGATTCATTAAAAACTCCATGGTCAGATGGAATTTTCGCAGGTGTTGACAATAATCTAACAATTAAAATTAATAATAAAGAAACTGATTCTATAGAAAACATTGTTGTTGAAGTTGTAAGTAGTGAAAATAATAATGTAATTTCAACTGAAACTATTGATTCATTGCCTGCTGGAGTAACAACCTTGATTATAAATGACCCTACAATTAGAGATATCACTGATCAAACAGTATTTAATCAATACAACAGCAATCTTGTTACATATACTGTTAATGTAAAATATGGCGACATAATTGTAGATTCAAAAACATACACTAAAAAAGTCGCATATGACGGTTATTTAAATAAAACCTATGCATACGAAGGTCATGATAATCAAGTTAATAGAAAATATACTATTACTGGTGATGTTATCATAGCTTCACAAGACATAAGCAAATATGCAGACCAATTTACTAGGTCCAGAACTGAAACTTGGGATATTTCTCTTCCTGAAGGTGCCGAATTAGTTAATGCTTTCCTTTACTTTAACTATAATTGGGATACTTCTAATTTCCCAGACGGTTGGACTTTAACATTCAATGATGCTGAAATAACCAATGATTATATATCCTTTGAAACCGATCAAGGAAACTTAGGTTACTACGGTTCTTATAAATATGGTCTAGTCATATTCGATGTAACTGATAACTTTATTGATGGTGAAAACACATTTGAAATTGCTAAAACAGGCAATTGCGCATTATATCCATCTACCTTAATGGTTTTATATAATCAATCTGGCAGTATTCAAACAAAAGATGTTTACTTCACTGATATCTGTGATGCTTTATATGGATATTACAATGAAGAGTATTCCGGAAAAACAAATGTATTTGTTCCATATGAGGATATTGATTTGACTGATTTGAAAGAAGCATCATGGTATGTATTTGCAGGTTCAGCAAGTGGAAATCTTGATGGAAACTTATTGTTCAATGGTAAAGAATTCAATAATATCTGGAGCAGTTATTCAAGTGATAATACTTGTTTCGCATATCTTGCTGATGTGACTGATGTTATTGACGAAGATAATGAAGCATGGTATCTAACCAATCCTAAAGCAATGACAACAGTTGTTGTTTATGAACAGGTATTAGTTGTTACTCATGAAAAATCAGTCCCTGGCGCTGAGATTTCTTTAGCTTCTGAATATACTAGTGTTCCTTCTATTTATGCTGGTGCTGTCAATAATTTAACATTAAAAGTTACCAATAATGGCGTTGCTGATAGTGAAAATGTTCTTGTTAATGTTTTCATTGGTGAGGAGTTAGTTGGTAGTGCTACTATTGCTGATTATGCTGCTGGTGAGACTTATACTTTGAATATTGTTGATAATACTATCAGGCCTGTTGGTGAGAATACTGTTGTTGGTAATAATAATGAGAATGTTATTTACACTGTTGTTGTTGAAGATGCTAACGGTGCGATTAATAGTTCTGATTTCTCATTTGTTGTTGTTTATAATGGTAATTTAGGTAAGGACTTTGCTTATCCTGGTGCTGATCCTACTTTAAGGGAGTACACAGTTTCTGATGTTATTGTTTTAACTAATGGTACTTATGGTAAAGGTGGTTCTGAAACTAATAGGACTGATGTTTATAATGTTGAGTTAGATGGTAGTGTTAGTGAAGCATTGTTATATGTTTCATATAATTGGGATAAAGTTGCTGGTGGTGACTTTAATTCTTGGAATACTACTTTCAATGGTCAAGTGATTGCTCCTATTGCTAGTTATCGTGATCAAGGTAACTTAGGTAGGTATGGTAGTTACGGTTATGGTATGGTTGTTTATAATGTAACTAGTCTTGTTGCTGATGGTGAAAATGCGTTTGAGTTCAATAAAACTAAAGGTAATGTTGCTATTTATCCTAGTTCTTTAATTGTTTTAGTTGATAATCCTTCCAGTATTGTTGAAAAAACTGTTTACATCTGGGAAGAGGCTGATTTATTATCTAAATCATATAATAAGAATTTAGAGGCTAGTTTCACTACTTCATTTGACACTGTTGATGGTAATGCTACTTTGTATGTATTTGCTGCTGGTGCTCAATCTGGTGAAGGTGATGTGATTGTTAATGGTGTTGTGGATTCTGATGTATGGTCTGGTACTAGTAGTACCTTTGATATTTATCAGACTGCTGTTGATGCAGGTGCTATCACCGTTAAATTCGAATCAACCGGTTCAACTATCTTAGGATTACACCAAATGGTAGTAGTAGAAAATGAAAGATTAGCTGGTGCAGACATTGGTTTGAAATCTGAATATACTTCTGTTCCTAGTGTTTATGCTGGCGTTGTTAACAATTTAACTGTCACTGTCACTAATTCTGGTGGTCCTAGTGAAAATGTTCTTGTTAATGTTTTCATTGGTGAGGAGTTAGTTGGTAGTGCTACTATTGCTGATTATGCTGCTGGTGAGACTTATACTTTGAATATTGTTGATAATACTATCAGGCCTGTTGGTGAGAATACTGTTGTTGGTAATAATAATGAGAATGTTATTTACACTGTTGTTGTTGAAGATGCTAACGGTGCGATTAATAGTTCTGATTTCTCATTTGTTGTTGTTTATAATGGTAATTTAGGTAAGGACTTTGCTTATCCTGGTGCTGATCCTACTTTAAGGGAGTACACAGTTTCTGATGTTATTGTTTTAACTAATGGTACTTATGGTAAAGGTGGTTCTGAAACTAATAGGACTGATGTTTATAATGTTGAGTTAGATGGTAGTGTTAGTGAAGCATTGTTATATGTTTCATATAATTGGGATAAAGTTGCTGGTGGTGACTTTAATTCTTGGAATACTACTTTCAATGGTCAAGTGATTGCTCCTATTGCTAGTTATCGTGATCAAGGTAACTTAGGTAGGTATGGTAGTTACGGTTATGGTATGGTTGTTTATAATGTAACTAGTCTTGTTGCTGATGGTGAAAATGCGTTTGAGTTCAATAAAACTAAAGGTAATGTTGCTATTTATCCTAGTTCTTTAATTGTTTTAGTTGATAATCCTTCCAGTATTGTTGAAAAAACTGTTTACATCTGGGAAGAGGCTGATTTATTATCTAAATCATATAATAAGAATTTAGAGGCTAGTTTCACTACTTCATTTGACACTGTTGATGGTAATGCTACTTTGTATGTATTTGCTGCTGGTGCTCAATCTGGTGAAGGTGATGTGATTGTTAATGGTGTTGTGGATTCTGATGTATGGTCTGGTACTAGTAGTACCTTTGATATTTATCAGACTGCTGTTGATGCAGGTGCTATCACCGTTAAATTCGAATCAACCGGTTCAACTATCTTAGGATTACACCAAATGGTTGTTGTGGAAAAAACTAAACAATTACCTATTTTAACTGCTGATGATCTTGTCATGTCTTATAAAGATGGTTCTGCTTGGACTGTTAGTGTAACTGACGGTACTAATCCTATTGTTGGTGCTGTTGTTAAACTTGGTATTAAAGGTGTTGTTTATAATCGTGTAAGTGATGCTGATGGTGTTGTGTCTTTGCCTATTAACTTGGCTCCAGGTACTTATGAGGTTAATGCTACATTTGATGAAACCGATGAATATGCTTCAGCATTTGTAAATGCTACTGTAACTGTTAACCCTGCTGTTACTACTTTATCTGCTGATAATCTTGTTATGAGCTTTAAAGATGGTAGTGGCTGGACTGTTACTTTAACTGATGTAAATGGTGTTGCTATTCCTAATGTTAAAGTTAATATAGGCATCCATGGTAAAGTTTATGCTATTAAAACTGATAGTGATGGTGTTGCTGTTTTACCTATCAACTTGGCTTCAGGAACCTATGAAATCAATGCAACATTTGATGGTAATTACTACTATGCTGCATCATTTGTAAATGCTACTATAACTGTCAATAAGGCTGTTCCAGTTTTAACCGCTGACGACCTTGTCATGTCTTATAAGGATGGTTCTGTTTACAGTGTTACATTAACTGACGCTAATGGTAATGCAATGGCAAATACTTATGTGAAACTTACTATTGGTTCAACCACTTATGTTCGTAAAACCGATGAAAATGGTATTGTCACAATACCTATCAATTTGGCTGTCGGTAATTATACCATTACTACTGGATTCGAAGGTGACAGTAAATATGGTGCTGTAAATATTACCAACACTATTAGTGTAAACAAACCTGTTATGTCCATTGCTGCTGAAGATGTCAACATGACCTACAAAGACGGTACAAGCTATGCAGTTCAATTAGTTGATGGTGAAGGAAATCCGGTTGCTATTGCTGGTGAAATTGTTAAAATAACAATTAAAGGCAAAACTTATGATTGTAAGACTAATGCAAGTGGTATTGCAACCTTACCAATCAATTTAGCTGCAGGCGAATACGAATTGACAGCAGAATATGGTAATAATACAATTACAAGTACTGTAATTGTGAACAAGGCATAAAAAACAAATTAAATAGGCTTATTTTATAAGCCTAACTTTTTTTTTTAAAAATTAGTTAATTATTTTTTTCACATTTTAATATTAGAAGAAAAATTTATATCTTATTTATTCAAATTAAATATTAGTTAATATATTTATTTAAAAAAGTATTACTGCAGAGGCAGTTATTGTAATAACTTTTAATAGGGTGTTTTTTCATGATTAATAAAAAGGCATTGATGATTTTATTTTTGATCTTTATGGTTTTCATTGGTATTGGAGCAGTATCTGCTGAAGATGTTAACTCTACATCTGTCGGTGCGGATTCTGAGTACAATCTAGATGTTGCTGATGATTGTTTGGCCACTGATAATCAGGAAATTTTAGGTGATGAAGTAATTAGTGAGGACATTGAGACAATTGAGTCTGGTACTGTTTCGGGCGGAGTTGATGTTGTAGCTAAGCATCCATGGTCAGTATCTGATAGTAAAAACGGCAATCATGGGGAGCTGGTTTATACTATTCCTTCAAAGGCGACAGAGATTAAAAGTGCTTATTCTTATATTTCTATTTATTCCGGAAGTGCACAATCTAATTACGGTTCCATTGCAGATATTTCAATTAAAACAGACAATGGATATCTTAACAAGACTGAAAATTTATGGATAAGTAGTGGAACAACAGATGGTGTTAATTACATTGTCAATGACCATATCACAAAATGTTATTCAGATTACTTGATTTTTTATAATATCACTGATTTGGTTCAAGGTTTGGCAGGCACTCCTATTAAAATTAATGTTTCTTCTTTACCTATGGAAGGAAAATCCTTTGACGGAAGAATTAAGTTAATTTCATTGATTTTAGCATATGACGATGGGGATTCAGACTGTATTGATTATTGGATTAATGCGGGTCAGGCCTGGACAAATGAAAAGACTTATACTCATTTCAGTTCAGGGGATGTGGATGTGGATTCCAATACTAAAATCACCTTAACTAACATTGGACTTTCAAGCAATGATGCCTTTTATGAAATTAATGGGGAAAGCCTATTTGAAGAAGAGGGAGACGAGTACATTAGCGGTGATTATTATCAGTATCATAAATGGGACATAACTGATTATTTCATTGGGGATACTGAAATTGCATTCACTTCAAGTAAAGATGGATGGGCTTCTTTTAAGGAAGTTCTTTCTGTTCTAATTATTGATCATAATTTTTCCGATGATGATGAGGAAAATAATAAAACCACTGTAGATTTTAAAACAGAATATTCAACAGGAACCAATCCAACAATTTGTATTTTTGCAGGAACCTCTAATGCTGTGACTGCTAATGTATTGACAAATAACAAGGGATATTACAGTGTTGAGTTATTGGCTGATGGAATAGTTGTGGATAAAGTAAACGTAAACCTTTTGAAAAATGTCGGCAAAACTCTTCAGTTGACTGATCCTACTATCCGTGCTATTGATGAAAATACCGTTTATGGATCAAACAATAAAAAAGTCAATTATACAGTCAGAATTCTATTTGAGGATGATATAATCAATTCAACTTCCCACTTGATACCTGTTTTATATAATGGTTATTTGGGTAAGGATTTGGCCTATCCATATGGAGGTTATGAGTTAATTAAGGAAACCATTACAGGTGATATTGTAATAGATATTAAAGATGAAAGTTCTTACCTGGAAAGAACAGATTTAAAAAGAACAGATGTTTGGAATGTTAATTTGCCTAAAGATTCCGATTTCGTAAAAGCATATATTTATGTTCCATATAATTATTTCATTCCTGATTACTCCAACAACATTCCCGAAGACATTCACATGTTTGATGTTAAATTCAATGGAGTCAGCACAATTCCGGTTGGATTTTATAGAGACCAAAGTAATTTGGGAAACTATGCAAAATATGGTTATGGGCTTTTGGTTTATGATGTATCTGATTTAATCAAAACAGGGGATAACACTTTTATTTTGAATAAAAAAGACACATATCCTGCTGTTTATCCAAGCACTTTAATATATATGTACAACACTGAGGATAGTTGCAAACTTAAAGAGGTATATATTTCAAACGGTGTCGATTTGCTTGAAAATAGTTACAATTTAGTAAATAGGGATGTTAAATCAGATGTTGTTGTAAAATTAAACTCTGAAATGATTAATGATGCAACAGTATATATTTTCGCCGCTGGAGCACAAAAAGATGAAGGTAATATTGTTTTTAATGGTCATTTAAAATCAAATGTTTGGAACGGGGCATTGTTTGCAACTGAGTTATGCTCATTGAATGTTACAGAATATATCGGTGAAGTAAATAATATCTCTTTTGTTTCCACAGGTTCTACAATTCAAGCATTACAGAATATCATTGTTCTTGATAAAGATATAAAAACAGCTGTTTCCAGTGTTTCCACAGAAGATGATGTCATTTTTGCAGGAATTGGAAATAATATAAATATCAGCATCGATAACTCTAGAACCGGAAAATGCACTGTAAAATTATTAGCCGATGGAAAATGTGTCAATTCAACTGATGTGGCATTGAACGGAGAAAGCTTTTCCTTAAGGTTGCTCGATTCAACTATTCGTCCTGTCACTAAAAACTCAGTTTATGGACAGAAAAATGATAAGGTCAATTATACAATCGAAATAGTATTTGAAGATAATATTATTAACCGTTTTTCCAAAGTATTCCCTGTTTTATATAATGGGTATTTGGGCAAAGATTTAGAATATCCAACTCAGGGAAATGATTTGTTCTTTGAAGGAACAATTACCGGTGATATTGTCATGCTCACTAATGAAAATTATTTATCAATTCCAACTCTTAAAAGAACTGATAATTGGAATGTCAATTTACCTAAAAATTCTAATTTCGTAAAAGCATATGTTTATGTTCCATATTATTTCTTCGATAATTCTTTAGGAATTGTTGAAGGTAAGGACATGTTTTCAACTGAATTCAATGGTGTTAAAGTAAGTCCTGTTGATTTTTATAAGGATCAGTCAAATTATGGAACTTATGCGGAATATGGCTATGGGCTTTTGGTTTATGATGTTACTAAATTAATTAAAAGTGGAGATAACACATTTACCCTAAATAAGAATAAAGCAACAAGTAATGTATGCCCAAGCACTTTAATTTACTTATACAACACTACAGGTGCTTATTTCACCAAAAATGTTTATATTTCCAATGGTGCGGATTTGCTTTCCATAAATGCTGTAGATACTGTCGGTCAGGTCAAATCAGATTCATTTATAAGCGCTGATTTAACTCACTTAAAAGATGCAACATTATATCTTTTTGCTGCAGGAGCGCAAAATGGTGAGGGCAATGTTGTATTCAATGGAAATGAGTATATTAATGTATGGGACGGTAAAGCGTTTACTAGTGAAGTCTATTCTTTAAATGTTGCGGATAAAATAAAAAGCAATAATTCAATTTCATTTGTTTCAACTGGAAGTGAAATGTTGGCGCTGCAAAAAATATTGGTAACTGTTAAAAAGGCAGTTCCGGTACTTACCGCCAGTCAAAAGAATTTTGAACCAACAGTAAAAACTAAAAAGTACACAGTTACTTTAAAGAATAAACAAAAGAAAGCACTCTCAAATGTTGCAGTCACTATTAAAGTCAATAAAAAGAATTATAGTGCAAAAACCAATTCCAAAGGGGTTGCAACATTTACACTTAGCAAATTAACCAAAATTGGTTCATATAAGGCAGTTATCACATATGGTGGAAATAAGAATTATGTGAAAGTTTCTAAAACAGTGACAATTACAGTCAAACCAACACCAAAAATAACTGCTAAAAAAGCAACATTTAAAGCAAAAACTAAAACCAAAAAGTATACAATAACATTAAAGAACAACAAGAAAAAAGTAATGAAGAAAACTAAAGTCACTTTAAAGGTTAATGGAAAAACATACAAAGCCACTACAAATTCCAAAGGTAAGGCAACATTTAAAATAACTAAATTAACTAAAAAAGGGACCTTCAAAGCCACAATCACATATGCGGGTAGCAAAACTTACAACAAAGCAACAAAAAATGTATACTTAAAAGTTAAGTAGATGCAAATATGCATTCTACTTTTTTCTTATTTTGAATTAATTTTCTTATTGATATTATCAATGTCATGGTGGATTAAACATATACTTCTTATATTAACTTATGTTTTAATGGATTGATTTTTAGATTATTTCAGCATTCGTTCATTAAATTATTAATAATCATTCTTTGATGTGGGTATATAAACTATTTTTAGTAAAAAGTCTAAAATTATATTGAAGGAGGTATATCGTGAAGGTTTTTGGAATCTGTGCCAGTCCTAGAAACAACACGACTGAGTACGTTTTAAAAGAGGCCCTTGAAAAATTAGAGAAAAGCAATTTTGATACGGAAATTTTCACTTGCATGGGCAAGGATATTAAGCCGTGCATGCATTGTGATTACTGTCTTGAACATAAGGAATGCATCATTGATGATGATATGCAGGAAGTCTATGAAGGCCTTTTGAATGCAGACGGCATAATTTTGGCAACACCTGTCCAAAGTGGTGGAATCAGCAGTAACCTGTCTGCTATAATGGATAGGACAAGGGCATTGGAAGCAATTGATTATAACATTTTAAGGGGAAAAATTGGAATGAGCATTGCAGTTGGCGGGGACCGTACTGGAGGTCAGGATTTTGCACATCTAAAAAATATTACATATTTCATGATACATGGAATCATTCCTGTAAGTGGGGGACCGTTTGGATCTAATTTAGGTGCGTCATTTTGGTCAAATGATTCATTGGATGATATTAAAAAGGATGACTATGGCATGGAGTCATTAAATAGGACTTTGCATGAATTTGAAAATTTCCTAAATAAGTATATTTAAATACTAAAATTAAGTTATATTTATATTAACTGATTTTTAAGGTTATGTTATGGCAAATAAGTTAGTACGAGGTAGTTTAATTATTTTGATTGGTAACATTATTTTCCGTATTGGAGGATATATTTACCGATTTTTAATGGCGATATTGCTTGGACCTACTGCATATGGTATTTTAGGCATTACATTACCGTTCCAAGGAATTTTCCAGACTTTATCCGCTGGAGGTCTTCCGCCTGCTATCGCTAAGTATGTTGCCGAATACGAGGCAGTTGATGAAAAGGACATGGCTCGTCAAACTATTTATACGGCCTTAAAGATCATGGTATTTTTAGGTTTGTTCTTTGGGGTGCTGATGATTTTCGTCGTTGCTCCATGGTTGGCTTATGATTATTTGGGAAAGCCTGCCGCATTGATTCCATTGCAGATTGTAGGTTTGATTACTCCATTCAGTGTAATAGTCGGTGCTTTTAGAGGAGCATTTCAAGGAGTATACAAAATGGAGTATATTGTATATACCCGTGCTGTAGAGCAATTGGGAATGATATTGTTTGCGACTGCTTTTGTTTTAATAGGATTGTCTACAATCGGTGCATTATGGGGTACAGTTTTAGGTTATTCCCTTTCTGTTGTTGCTGCGGTTTACATTTTTAAGTATCATATGGGTAATTTGATTCCTAAGGCCAGTGATGATTTTGTATTTACTCGTCGTGATGAGTTAAAGCTAGCTGGAACTTTGGTTAAATTCTCCATACCTGTTATCATTACCGCTATCGCTGAAATGCTTATTTATAACATTTGTACAATTGTAATGGGCAGATTTTTAACTTTTGATGATATCGGATTTTTTGCGGCTGCAGATCCTATTGCAAGACTTCCACTGATTATCTCCATTTCAATAGCGACCACAATTTTGCCGGCTTCTTCTGAGGCGTTTAAGCTTAAGGATATTGACATGCTTCAAAAATATGTTTCTGAAGCTTATAAATTCTCATTGTTGTTCGTTGTACCTATGTGTGTTGGACTTGCGTTATTTGCAGCACCTACTTTAAGGGTTCTCTACTTTAAGAATCCTGCTTATGTTGCAGGTGCAAGCGCATTGGCAATCTTATCATTGGGTATGACATTTTATTCAATATTTGCTATCTCAACCAGTATCATTCAGGGAATAGGTAATCCAAGAATTCCGATGTATATATTGGTTGGAGGAGCAATTGTCACTGGTGTTTTGAATTGGATAATGGTTCCTAGTCTTGGAATTGCCGGTGGGGCATTAGCTACAAGTATTGCCTGCCTGTTAATGATGCTTCCATGTGTTTACATGGTATTCAGATTAACAAAGACCAAAGCCCCTACTATGTCAATTGTCAAGATTCTGGCTGCATCAGCCATCATGGGTGTTTTCGCATTTTTCATTCCAAAAGATACCCTATGGCTATTCCCGGGAATCTTTGTGTGCATAATCGTTTATTTCTTTGCATTGATTTTAGTTAAATTCTTCCAAAAGGATGACATTGAAAGCCTAAGGCATTTGTCAGCTAGGTTCGGTCCATTGTCTAAAATCGTCAATAAGGTGTTAAACTTTGTTGAGAAATTGGAATTTAGAAATTAATTTCATCGATGTGAAAATTTTATTGAACTTATTTTCGCTTTTCATTATTTAAAATAAATAGAAAACTTATTTAATAATAATAAATATACATAATAATATTATATTTCGGGGGATTTATAATGGCTGATGTAAAAGCAGGTGTTGAATATAAAATCAATGTTGATGGTAATTCTTTTTTATTGGATAGTAAAAAATATCAATTACTTCAATCTATTTTAGACACTGGTTCTTTAACTGCAGCTGCAAAAGAGATTAAAGTCTCTTATAGGACTGCACTGAACTACATTGAAAAAATGGAATCAACACTCAACGTTAAAATTGTAAGTACCACAAAAGGTGGAAAAGGTGGAGGTGGAGGAACTTCCCTTACTGAAGAAGGCTACTCCATCTTAAAGGAATGTAAAAAAATTAATGCAATCATGGAACTTCACAAGGATGTTAACGAAATTGAGGCAGAGATTGTTGACATTAATGAGGTTAAAGGTGTAATGACTATTAAGATGGATCAGTTTGAAATAAACGCTCCATTGAATAGGAAATATATAATCGGAGATAGAATTTTAGCTTTAATAAGTTACGATAATATCTTTTTGATGTTGGAACCTCAAACTTCAAGTATCCGTAACATATTGAAAGGTCAGATTGTTGAAATGAAACTCGAAAATGAAATTATTCGTGTTAAAATCAATGTTGGTGGCGTAGTATTATGTTCAGATATTACTGTTTCTGCTGAAAAGGAATTAAATCTCAATATTGGTAAAGAAGTTTATGTTGGATTTAAAGCAATGTCAGTTGCAACATTGAAATTATAATTTGGAGATTTTCATATGTTACAGATTTTAGTTGATGAAGATGAATGTATAGGTTGCGGAAAATGTTATGAGATTTGTCCAAAAGCAGCTAAAATTTGGGAAGTAAATAGAGTTGCACGTATATTAGATTTGAGATATTGTCATGTTTGTACTCTATGTGCAATGGAATGCCCTACTCAATGTATTAAAATTATACGTCCTGGCCAAGAAGCTTAAATGCTTGAAGGTAAAATTAATTATTTAATAGGTTATATCATGACAAGAAATGCAAATGTTTCAAGAAAGACATCTGAAACAGATATCAGTATTAGAATGAATCTTGATGGAACAGGTGAATACAATATTTCAACCGGTGTGAACTTCTTCAACCATATGTTGGAATCATTTTCAAAACACAGCATGGTTGATTTGGAAATTCAGGCAACAGGAGATATTGAAATTGATGATCACCATACCATAGAAGATGTTGGAATCTTATTGGGAGAGGCATTTAGTGAAGCTATCGGAGATAAAAAAGGAATTAAGAGAATGGCTCATGCAATAGTTCCTATGGATGAATCAGTTGCAACCGTGGCGATTGATATTAGTGGCCGCAGCTATTGCAATATGAATCTTAACTTTAAGAATGAGAAAATTGGTGACATGACTTCAGATATTGTCATCCACTTCTTTGAATCATTTGCTTCAAGTGCTAAACTAAACATTTATGGTACTGTTGAGGGTGCAAATGACCACCACAAGGCTGAAGCTGTCTTTAAGGCATTTGCCAAATCAATAAAAGATGCCATTAAAGTTGAGCACGATCAGATTCCTTCTACAAAAGGAGTTTTATAGCTATTAGGTTAGCTATCTTTTTTTTAATTTTTTTAAAAATAGTTTTAAAATAAGTTCTTTTTTTAATTTAGAAAAATAGTAAAAAATAAAAAAATAAAGTAGCGAGAATGCTACTTATTCTGGTTTTGAAATTAATTCTGTTTTACAACCTGGGTTTCCTTCTTTCATGTGAGGGGTTCTTAAAACAGTATCATTTGCTTTTTCGATTTCTCTTGCTTCTTGTGCTAATTTAGCAGCGCATGCAGCAATTTCGTGAGCAGCAGCTACTAATGGGATGAAGTTTTCGAAACCTTTAGTCATGAAACAACCTTTCATGTCTAAGTTTGCAACGGATCCAGCCATTTCGTATGCAGCAATAGCTTTTGCTTTTGCGTATGGGTTTGCGAATCCGCCAGCTTCTGCAGCTTTTTCAGCAGTAATGATGAGTTTAGGTAATTCAATTTCACCAGCTTCAGCTTGTGCAATTACATCGTCAATGGTTTTTTGTACTAATCTTAAAGCACCGGTTTCTGCGAGTACTTTTAAGATGTCAGAGTTAAAGATAGCCATTTCAGTTGGGTCTAACCATTCTCTTTTTGCACCAATCATTGGGTCAGACATTACAATAATGTAACCTAAACCTTGTTCGTCCATTTCATCTTTTTTACCTTTACCAGGTGCGTCACCGATGATAATAGCAGGAATGTCTTTTTCAGATAATAATTCTCTTGCTTTAGCTGGACCAGGTGCTCCTGGGTTTGGGCTAATGAAGATTGCGAAGTCAGGTTCGAAAGCGTCTATTTTAGGTACGACGTCTTCAACTTGTTCTGGGTTCATTTTTGCTCCAGATCCAAAGGTTCTTACATCGATATTTGGTCTGTCTGCTCTTTCGTCTAACAATAGGTCAATTACTGGTGAAGTACCAATATTACCACTTTTAATAATAGCAATTTTAACTACCATAATTAAGTCTCCTTTTTCGATAGTTATAATTTTAATTAAGAAACTATTTAAATTTTATTATTTAGGATTTTTAATCAGTATACTAATTATTTTGATGAAAATTATTCAGTATACAATTTTATTTAATAAAAATATGTACAAATTAATATTTTTTTAAGAAAATATTGACTAAATTATGGGTAAATATCGTAAAAATAGAGTAATAATCCACTAATTAAATAACGAAAAAGTCGACTAAAAACAGAAAATTTCAAAATAAAATTAGGAGTGGTTCCGACGAGATTCGAACTCGTGATCCCCTCCTTGTAAGGGAGGTATCATACCACTAGACCACGGAACCAACAAACAATATTATGAATTTTCTATTATATATAGTTTTCCATTTTTAAAAAAAATTAAACAAAGTAAGTTTAATATATATAAAAAACATAAACAATTATCATATAAAATTATAAGAAGTGATAAAATGGCTTGGGACGATAAGGAAACTAAAGTTTGGATGGACGGAGAATTCGTTGAATGGAAAGATGCAAATATTTCAGTACTTTCTCACGTTGTTCACTATGGTACTAGTGTTTTTGAAGGTATTCGTGCATATGAAAACGAAAATGGTGTTGCTGTATTTCGTTTAAAGGAACATGTACAACGTTTATTTGATTCCGCTAAAATTTATAAGATTGATATTCCATTTACACAAGAGGAAATTGAGGAAGCAATTTTAGAAACCCTTCGTGTTAATGATTTAGGAGCATGTTACATACGCCCTATCGTATTTAGGGGATATGGTGAATTAGGAGTAAATCCGTTAGGCTGTCCTGTTAATGTAGTTATTGCTGCTTGGGAATGGGGATCCTACTTAGGTGAAGAAGGAATGGCAAATGGTGTGGATATTGGTGTATCTTCATGGAGAAAACCAGCACCGGACACTTTCCCTGCTCTTGCAAAATGTGGTGCAAACTACATGAACTCCCAATTAGCAAAACTTGAAGCTATTGACAATGGATTTGATGAAGCAATCATGCTTGATTATGAAGGACACGTTTCTGAAGGTAGTGGAGAAAACATTTTCCTGGTTGAAAATGGCAAATTATTTACCCCATCAATGTCTTCATCAAACCTTAAAGGTATTACAAGGGACTCCATCATGACTGTTGCACGTGACTTAGGCTATGAAGTGGTTGAGGAAATCATTTCAAGAGAAAGATTATACGCAGCTGATGAAGTATTCTTCACCGGAACTGCAGCTGAAGTTACCCCAATCCGTTCAATTGATCACAGAACCATTGGAATTGGTAGAAGAGGCCCAATTTCCGAAAAGTTACAATCCACATTTTTCGATATTGTAGAAGCTAAAGTTGAGGACAAATACGGTTGGTTATCATATATCTAGTGGTGTAGGCTATGGATATAATTCAAGGAATTATAATTGGTATCGTTCAGGGGTTAACTGAATTTTTACCGGTTAGTAGTTCAGCGCATTTAGTCTTTATTCAAAATATATTGGGTGTTGAAAGTTCTCTTGCTTTCGATACTTTTCTTCATTTGGGAACCTTGATTGCTGTTTTATGGTTCTTCCGTTGGGATATTATTAAAATGCTCAAATCCTGGTGGTTAAGCATTGGCGATATTCTTCAAGGAAGATTCAGGCAAGGTTTTTATGATGACCCATATAAAAGGCTTGCATGGTATGTTATTTTAGCCACCATTCCTGTAGGTATTGTTGGTGTATTGTTTGAGGACTCCATTGATGCTTTATTTTCAGGTGCTCTTTATGTTCCAGCATTCTTTTTGTTTGTAACCGGTACAATCCTTTACTTATCCCAAAGAATGAACAGTGGAAATATAAATTTACACAATATTTCTAAAAAAGAAGCATTATTCATGGGTTTAGGTCAAGCATGTGCGATATTGCCTGGGCTTTCAAGGTCAGGTACCACTATTGCTGCAGGTCTAACAGCAGGTCTTGATAAGGAATTTGCAGCTAAATTCAGTTTTATATTATCTATCCCTGCAATTCTTGGAGCATTTGTTCTTCAGCTAAAAGACATCGGTTCTGCAATGGATGTAAACTTTTTACCTGTATTTTTAGGGTTTATTGCAGCTATTATTGCAGGTTACATGGCAATTAAGTGGATGTTGGATTTAATTCAAAATAAGAGTTTAGACATCTTCGCTTATTATTGCTGGGTGGTTGGTATAATAGTGTTTATGGGCTCAATCGCTCACATATTTTAAAATTTAAAAAAATAGAGAGTAAATCTCTATTTACATACTTTTTCTATTCTTTTTCTTAATTTTTCAACAGAACTTCCTAAAACAAGTGCTGTAAACATTGCCCCTCCGGCTCCAGCTCCTTCTTTTACAAATCCTGTCAGATAATTTTTCAATCCCTCATGCTCGGAATCTTCAAATCTAGGGTCAACAACATTCACGGTAATGTTATCATCAATCTGTTTTAGAATTCCGAACAAATCAGCAGTCTCATCAGCAGCAACAAACACTGTTGTTGCTAAATTGATTCTTGAGAAATCGAAATTTGGCTGAATGGATTTAATTACTGCACAAGTAGCTGCCATTTGGGTTCCGCCTGCTAAGATAATTGGAATATCAGAGCCTAATACAAGTCCGGCTATTGCTGGTATTGTTGGATCTCCTACTGCGGCAATTGCTTGAATTGCATCAGCTTCTCCAGGTACGATTCCAGCATTTTTCAATCCTTCATCAACTGTTTTTTCCTTTAAGTCATGAGGGTTATGTGGCATACTTCCACTAACTTTTCCATTAGCTTCATAACCTAATGCTTTCAATACTCCATATGCTGTTGTTGTACCTGCAGGTATGCTTTCTCCGATAATTAGCATTTCATGCCTTCTTGACAGTTCAGCACCTAAATCCTTTCCGTTTTCGAAAATTTCTAATGGATTTAAAATACCTTTTCCGGTTCTTATGTCTCTTCCGTATTCTTTTCCGAAGCTGACATATTCAACATCAGGTTTAATTTTGGAACCTGCATCAACAATAATGAATGGGATATTTGCAACTTGAAGTGCTGCTTTTGTGAGTCTTGCAGGGGTTGGTGCCGCAGCACCGTCAACAACTGTTTCAGCTGCAGTTTCAGTACAACGTACTTCTCCTAAAACCATAAATTCAGCATCCGCAGCTGGGGTGTAAACGGTTAGTTCAGGGGTCGCACCCGCTCCGGAAATTCCAGGAATCTTTGAAGTTTCAGTTGTTCCAATAGTAACTATAAATACTGGGTCATCACATTCTTGTAATTTTTCGATTAAATCAGTTGACCCGTAAGTTTTTATTCCATCAATCATCTTTTTCACCTAATTTTTTCAACTGTTCTATGATAATTTTATTTTGATTAATAATCTTTTTATTTTGAACCATGATTTTCTTTAGCATTTCCCTTTCGGGTAGCTGGTCATCAGTATAGAATTGCTTTCCGTCTCTTGCTCTTGGCGGAATTCTGATTTGATCTTTTGGAGGAAGTGAAGTTTTTTCCTCTAGTTTTGGTGTAACGTTAATTTGATTTTGGGGAGTTGGTTCTTTCTCGTCAGACCTTGGAGGTATAACTCCTCTTGAGGCACTGTCTTCATTGCTTATGAAGTCAACATATCTGTGCTGCACTTCATTTTTCCCCCTTTCATCAAGCAATTCCATTAGTCTGTCATCCACCTCTTTAACACCGTGAAGCTGTTCTTGTTCCACTTCATGAATTAATCTTTTTTGAATGTTATAGGCATTGTAAATCGGTATTCCCCTTATTTTACATTCATTTTTGAACATGTCACTGATGTTAATGTCTCCTGTCAATTTTTTAACCCTTTTCTGTTCCGGAGTATTAGCACTATAAAATCCCATATTTTTACTATTGTATTTTAAATTTAAAAAATATTTTTATATTTCAAATCGAAATATACTAATTAATTAAATTTTTTAGATGATTGATTTGATAAGTTTAGGAATTGAAGGAACAGCAGAAAAGACAGGTGTGGGTATTGTCGATAGTGATGGAAATATCTTAGCAATGGCTGGAAAACAGCTATTTCCAGAAGAGGGAGGTATCCATCCAAGGATTGCTGCTGAACATCATGCCGAATGGATTCCTAAATTAATTCCTCAGGCTATGGAAGAATCAGGGCTGTCTTATGATGACATTGACTTAATCTCATTTTCACAGGGTCCGGGTTTGGGACCTGCTTTAAGGATTGTTGCAACATCTGCAAGGTCTCTTGCGTTGTCACTGAAAAAACCGATTATCGGCGTTAATCATTGTATTGGACACGTTGAAGTTGGAAAGCTTGACACAGGTGCAGTCAATCCGGTTTCCCTATATGTAAGTGGGGGAAACAGTCAGGTAATCGCTTATGAAAGCGGAAGGTATAGAATTTTTGGTGAAACATTGGACATTGCGATTGGAAATTGTCTCGATCATTTCGGTCGTGAAACCGGTCTGGGACATCCTGGAGGTCCGGTCATTGAAAAATTGGCAAAACAAGGTTCCTATATTGATTTGCCTTATATTGTAAAAGGTATGGACTTTTCATTTTCAGGATTGCTTTCTGCAGCATTAAGGGAGGCTCAAAAAGGAACTCCAATGGAGGATATCTGTTTTTCACTTCAGGAAACTGCTTTTGCAATGCTTGTTGAGGTAACTGAAAGGGCTCTTTCACACACTCAAAAGGATGAGGTCATGTTATGCGGAGGGGTTTCAGCCAATTCAAGGTTAAGGGAAATGCTCAGGACAATGTCTGAAGAGCATGGCGCCAAGTTTTACATGCCTGAGATGAAACTCTGCGGAGATAATGGTGTAATGATTGCATGGCTAGGTCTTTTGATGTGCAAGCAGTTCGGACCGATGGACATGTCCCAAACTGAAATCATACAGAAATTCAGAACTGATGAAGTTGATATTCCATGGATTGACAACACTAAAACCTATTTGAAATTGAGTGATGACTTGATAGCAAAGGGAGCGGAATCCAATATTGTAAAATCTAATTATTTAGGCGAAAAGGCGGTCTTGAAGGATAGGATTCCTAAAAGTTACAGGATTTCTGAAATCGATGATAAAATCAGAAAGGCAAGAACCAAGGAAGAAGCCAAGCTTTTATCCGATGCAAAACGTGCGGGTGTCAGGACTCCAATATTGTATGACATAGACCTGGAAAACAAATCAATATTGATGGAAGAGATTGATGGCAGCATGCTTAAGGACGTCATTGATGAGGATTTGGCATTCAGGATTGGCCAGGATATCGCAAGGCTTCACTCAGCGGACATCATTCATGGTGACATCACCACATCAAACATAATGCTTCAGGATGACAAGCTGGTTTTCATTGATTTTGGCCTTGGCAGGTACTCTCCTTTGGATGAGGATAAAGCAGTGGATTTGCTTGTTTTGAAGAAATCACTCCAAAGCATAGATTATAATTTGGCTTTAAAATACTTTGATTGTGTTTTAAGAGGATACGGTGACGATAGTATAGTTAATAAGATTACAGATATTGAATCCCGTGGAAGATACACTCACTAATTTTTTGGATTAACTATATAAAAAAATGAAATCATAATAAGAAATATGATAACATTTATAACTGGTAACGAACATAAAGTTAAAGAAGCAGAGAATATTTTCAAGGATTATGACATTAACTTGGAGCATATTGATTTAGGCTATGAAGAACCCCAAGGAACTCTTGAGGAAGTGGCCATATCAGGCGCAAAATATGCTTGTCATGAACTTGGAAAACCTGTGATTGTTGAAGATGCTGGTTTATTCATTAAAGCTTTAAATGGATTTCCTGGGACTTATTCACATTACGTTCAAGATACCATTGGAAATCAAGGAATTTTAAAGTTATTAGCAGATACTGATGACCGTTATGCCGAATTCAGGTCAGTTATTGGGTACTGTGCCCCCAATTCTGAGCCCAAGATCTTTTTAGGCAAGGTGTCAGGTGAAATCGCAGTTGAAGAAAAAGGAAATTTAGGATTTGCTTTTGATCCATTGTTCTATGTGCCTAGTTTAGGTAAGACATTTGGAGAACTTACAACTGATGAAAAAAACCAATTTTCACATAGAAAAAATTCTTTAGAAAAATTTATCAAATGGTATTCTTCACAAGAGTAGCATTATTTTTCTAATAGTACTAATTGGGCTTATTTAAGATTTAAAAAATTTAAAGAGGTTTATATTATGGCAAGACCAGAATGGGTAACTTATAGTGATGAAGAAATTGAAGAAATGATTTTAAAATTTAACAGAGAAGGTAAAAGTACTTCCGAAATCGGTATTATCTTAAGAGACCAATACGGAATTCCATCTGTTAAAGATGTAACTGGTGAAAGAATCACCCAAATCTTAAAAAGAAACGGTCAAGCTGGAGACTACCCAGAAGACTTATTAAACTTAATCAGAAGAGCTGTTAACATCAGAGATCACTTAGAAGAAAACCCTAAAGATTTACACTCTAAAAGAGGTTTAACTATTATCGAATCTAGAATCAGAAGATTAGCATCTTACTATGTAAATGAAGGTGCATTACCTGAAGGTTGGAGATATAATCCAAAAGAAGCAGCACTCCTTGTTAAATAGAGCTAGTGAAGCTACTGATGTGCTTAAGGAGCACATTGAAAAGGATAGTGTTATAAGAATAATTTCTCATAACGATGCTGATGGAATTTCCGCAGCAGCAGTCATAGCGAATGCTTTAGCTGAAGAGAATGTTCAATTCCACACTACAATAATTCCTCGTCTTAAGGAGGATATTGTAAATCAGTTAAGGCATGAAAAATATGACTTATTCATATTTTCAGATATGGGCAGTCCGTTTATTAAAGAATTCAATACCTATAAACATGATGTCATCGTTGCAGATCACCATCAAGTAAATGATACCGAGTCCGAAAGCAACGTTGTCCACATCAATCCTCATTTGTTTGGCATTGATGGAAGTAAGGACTTATGCGGTGCGGGTTCAAGCTATTTGGCTATTCGTGACCTTGACAAAAAGCATTTGGCTTACTTTGCTTTAGTCGGTGCATTTGGTGATATGCAAGGTCAAGACGGTTTTACAGGTGTTAATCAATTGATTTTAAATGACGCCCTTGAAAGTGGAACTCTGGAAGTTCATGAGGGTTTAAAAATTGTTTCTAAGGCATCTGAACCTATTTTTAAGTCTCTCGCTTACACTTTTTCACCTCCACTTCCTAAAATCAGTGGGGATTTGGATGGTGCACGTGAGTTTTTAGAGCGCATGAACTTATCTTATGGAATCAAATTCACAGATTTGGAAGATGAAGAGAAAGACTTGTTGAAAGATGCTCTTATTTCTATTAATCCTGATATTTTTGGCGATTGTTACACAGTTCCAAAAGAAGTGCCGCTATTGCGTGATTTAGAGGAATATTCATATATTCTCGATGCATGCGGTAAAAATAAAAAGCAAGGTTTAGGTTTAAGCATTGCATTAGGTGAACGTGAACAGGCTCTTGATGCCGCCTTAAAATTGCAACGCCAATATCGTGACCAAATTGTTAAGGGTTTGGAATGGATTAAAAAAGAAGGGGCTCAACAGCTCAACAGTATTCAATATTTATACTCTGAAGATAAGGTATTGAAATCTGTAATGGGTACTATTGCAAGTATTGGATTGTCTGTTGAATTATTGGATGATTCAAAACCGGTTATTGGTCTTTCAAGACTTCATAAAGATATTAAGATTTCAGGTAGGACCACTCGTGACATGGTTGCTAAAGGGGTTAACCTTGGTAAGGCTCTACAGGATTCATCAAATAATTTCGGTGGAACCGGTGGAGGTCATGACATTGCTGCTGGTGCTATGATTCCTTATGAAAGCAAAGACAATTTCTTGCATTTAGTTGATGAAATGGTTGAATATCAATTAGCAAATGATTAATATGTTTTTAACAAAAGAAGAAGAACAGATGTGTGATGGTGAGTTTGGAGAAACCATTAGAAAAAGCATGGATATTTTAGTTGCTTTAGGAGATATCTATGGCGCTTCTAAATTGGTTGACATAACCTCTGCACAGGTATCTGGTGTTTCATACAAAACTATTGGAGATGCCGGTTTAGAATATTTACAAGATTTAGCTAGTGACGGTTCAGGTAAGGCGACTATTAATGCTTCATTAAACCCGCCTGGAACTGATTTGGATAATTGGAAAGAGTTAGGATTTCCGGAAGAGTTTGCTATAAAGCAAAATCAAATTGTAGATGCTTATGCAAATCTTGGTATTTCTAAAACATGTACTTGTACTCCTTACTTGGTGGGTAATGTTCCAAGATTCAGGGATCATGTCTCATGGTCTGAATCATCTGCTGTTGCATTTGTAAATTCAGTTATTGGCGCTAGAACTAATCGTGAAGGTGGACCTGCTGCATTGGCTGCAGCCATTGTTGGAAAAACTCCATTATATGGATTCCACTTAGACCAAAACAGAAAAGCCAATTTGGTCGTTAATGTTAATTGTGAACTCAGCGGTGCTGATTTTGGTGCATTAGGCTATATCATTGGTAAGTTTGTCGGTGGGGGAGTTCCTTACTTTGTATTGCAAAACACTCCTACTAATAATGATTTGAAAACATTAGGTGCTGCACTCGCTTCATCCGGTTCAGTTGCACTTTACCATATGGAAAATGTTACTCCGGAATATGCTGTGTCAGGTAAGGAAGAAGTGGAAGACAACATGTTCATTTCTGAAAAGGAAATCATGGAAACTCGCCAAAAATTGACAACCACTGACAAAGAACCTGATTTAATTTGTTTAGGATGTCCTCATGCATCTTTAGAAGAAATTAAACAAGTAGCTAACATTGTCCAAGGAAAAACTATTAAAAATAAACTCTGGATTTGCACATCCGTTAGTGTAAAAGCAACTGCAGATAGGATGGGTTACACACAAACAATCGAACGTGCTGGCGGAAACGTTGTATGTGATACTTGTATGGTTGTTGCCCCTATCGAGGAGATGGGCTTTGAAGTGATTGGTGTAAATTCAGCAAAAGCAGCAAACTATGTTCCATCAATGTGTGGACTTGATGTTGTTTATAATGATGTAGAAAACCTTATTCAATTCGAATAAGTTTTCTAAAATTCTTTTTTTTTAAATTAATTCTTTAAAATTAAATAACTTATTTTTCTTATTAAACTTTAAATTAAATAAAGTCTATAAATTATAAGTAATGAAATTGTGAGGAAGACTTTTTATGAATTATTTAGTTGTTGGTGCTGGAAATGCTAGTAGGCCTGTTGCAAGACTACTAAATCATTTAGGTCATGATGTTGTCATCACTGATTTAAAGGATATCTCTGAATTTAAAATTGAGTTTCAAAGAAGTTTAATTGAAATGGAAAAGGAAGGCGTAACCTTAGATATGGCAAATAAAGATCCGTCTGTCGATGGATTTGATGCTGTTTATATGCCGCCTACATTACCGGAATCCGCTCCAATAGCTCAAAAAATTGCAAAGTCTGACTTAAAAGTTTTAACTAATGAAGAATTCTCTAAAATAGTGAATGATTTGATTCCTGTTGACATTATCGGTATTACCGGAACCATGGGAAAAACAACCACCACTTTCATCACAACAAGCCTGTTTAAACAGGCGGGATTTAAGGTATGGTCCTGTTCATCTCTTGTGAATAACTTAGTTTCAGAGGCAATCATCGATGGGATTGTCAAGGGCAAGGCTGATGATTGTGATGTTGCCATCTTTGAACTTCCTCATGGTACAATCGGCCTTTTGAATAGATTGGACATTAAGATAGGCCTTTTAACTAATATTGCAGAAGACCACCTGTCCGAGTTTGGAGGCTCACTTGAGAAATACCAACAACGAAAATTGGTCTTGCAGGCCATGAGCGAAACATTTATAGCAAATAATTCCTGCAGGGACATTATCGAAGCAGTTAGGGATGATGCAATATTTTACGCCTTGGATGAAGATGTGGACTTTAAGGGCACTGTAGGAGATAAATCATTAACTATCAAATATGAGGATGACGAATTTACCACTCCATTTTACATGATGAGTTATTTCTTTGAAAACTCTGTTGCGGCATCTGCTGTCGCTCTGACATATGGAGTAAGTAAAAATGATATCATTGATGCATTGACAGAATTTAAAGGTCTGCCTGCTCACATGGAAGATGTGGGTGACTATAATGGCAGAAAGGTAATTTTGGATTCTGCATTTTTATATGATGGAATGAAGATAACATTGGATTACTTTAAGGATGACAGTGTTGTTTTATTCCTTGATCACTTTGATACTTTGTCTGTGAGGGATAAAGCTGAAGTTGGTCAATTGGTAAGTGGTTATGACATTAAGGTTGTAATTGCTAGCGGATTTAATGAGGTTACACAATGTGTTGAGATGGAAGCGGCACAGGAAATATTAGATGCAATTACAAATCCCAACATTGAAAAAGTTGCTGTTGAAACAATTGAAAAGGCTGCTGAGCTTACATTTAAATATTCAGTGCCTGGCGATATTATTTTGCATATGGGACCACTTATAGCATATGACAGATTGACCACTGTTGATAAAATCATGAAAGGATTGGAAATAGGAAGTAAGAAATATGAATAAAAATAAAACCTTCGGGGTTATAGGTGTTTGCGGTGCAAATGGTAATTTGATTGCAAGAATCCTCAAACAAAGGGGATACAATGTAATTGGAACAGATTTATCATTTAAAAAGGATTGTAGATTTGCAAAAGCTTTAGAAGGCTATGATATTGATATTTTTTATGGAAAAACTCCTGAAGCTTTCTTTAAAAAAGCGGATTATATAATTCCTCCGGCAAGTTTATCTAAAGATTCTGAAATATTAAAAAATTGTGAAAAACCTATTTTAGAGTTATGTGACATTATTGATATGATTCAGCCTGAAAAGCCGGTATTCGGAATTACAGGTACAAACGGCAAGACAACCACAACCACATTGCTTAAGAAAATTGCATATGATAATGGAATAAAGCCATGCGAACATGATTTGGAAGGAATGCAAGGAAATGCTGAGTTCATTCCAATCTTGCAATCAAGGCTGGACGGAGACGTTGCAATTTTGGAGGTCGGAACCTTTGGGGTTCCGGGCACCGTTGGAAGAATCGTGAAGAACACTTCCATGTCCAATGGTTTAATAACAAATATCACTCCTGATCATTTAAATGATCTTGGAAGTTTTATGGACTATGCAAATGTTAAGGGCGAGTTCATCACTGAATTGGGCCTAGGTCAGCTGATTGTCAACGGTCATGACCCTACAATTATGGGGCTTTTAAGGGAACTTGACTTTAAAGGTGAAGTTATTACATTTGGTGTTGACGAGCTTCCGGATTCCGTTGGAATGAAGGAGTGTGTTTGCGGAAATGAAATTGCTGTTAAGGAAATCATATCTGGTTGCGGTTATTACTTCTGCAAATGTGGAATTACAACCCCTCAGGTGGATTATATAGCAACTAATGTTGATTTAAAAAACAGGACTTTTGATTTGCACACTCCAACCGAAAAGTTGACTGTTAAAATGGGTGTGGATGGACTTCACAATGTTTACAATTTAACTGGAGTAATCATTGCAGCTCATGAATTCCTGGATTTGCCTTATGAAAAAATATTACCTTCAATTGCAAGTTTTACTGGCGTAAGTGGTAGAATGGAAGAAGTGGGAAAGGTCAAAGGCAAGGACATTTTCGTTGATTATGCACATAACCCTGCAGGTGTGGAAACAGTCTTGAAAGAATTTAAAAAGCTGTTCGGAGACTTCACAACTGTGATTACCGTTTCATCCGAATCAGGATATGTAGGGGATCTTGATATTTTCAACAGTGTATTGAAATTTTCAAAATTCATTGTTCCAGCATCCGTTGCATCCCAAAAGATTGCTGTAGAAAAATTAAGGGCAAATCCTAAATTGAACGATAGGATATTTTTAAACCATGTAGATGATTTTGAAAAGGTTGGAACCCTAGGGGCTTCAGAAGAAGAAGTCAAAGATGGTCTTAAAAAGGCTTTAAACTTGGATTGTGAAATGGTAATAGCTATTGGTGAGGCTGCCACCAAGTTCAAGTCAATAGTCTTTGATTTATAATTTTTTTATTACTTTTCAAATGCTCTCACAATCCTTTTATAAATATCAAGTTTAATATTAATATTAGGGTTGGGTATAATTTTTTTTTAAAAGATTTATCTGATTATTTAAATTATGGGTTTTTATTATGGCTAGCTACATTAATCATCCTCTATTGAAAAAGGATGCGATTGAATCAAGGTTATACCAACAGATTCTTGCAGGGGATGTTTTAAAAAAAGGTAATACTATGGTTGTTGCACCGACTGCTTTAGGTAAGACAATCGTAGCTATTTTGGTTGCTGCTGACAGGTTACATAAGGTGAAAAACTCCAAAGTGCTTGTTCTAGCTCCTTCAAAACCGTTGGCAATTCAACATGAAGCTAGCTTTAAGGAATTCATTAATCTTCCCTGCACCTCCATTACCGGAGCTGTAAAAACCGATGAAAGGTTAAAAAGATGGGAAGAATCCAGAATTATATGTGCAACACCGCAGACTGTCGAGTCAGACCTTTTGAATGGACGCTATGACTTGAGCAGCGTTTCATTGATTGTTTTTGATGAATGTCACCATGGTGTTGGATCTTATTCTTATGTTTATCTTGCATCCCGTTATGTTCAGGAATCCAAATTCAATCTGATATTGGGTTTAACCGCATCTCCAGGTTCAGACAAGTTCAAGATTAAGGAAGTTTGTGAAAACTTATACATTCAAAACATTGTTGTTAAAACGGAGGATGATGCTGATGTTAAACCTTACTTTAATCCTGTCGAAATCGAATGGGTTAGGGTAAAGATGAGTACTGAACTTGAAAAAATCAAGTCTTATGTTGACAAGTCCCTGAAGGTTCGACTTAAGGCCTTGAAAAATATGGGAGTCATTAGGACAGTGTCTGTCGGTAAGGTTGATATCCTAAAGGCCAGAGGTAGAATTCAAGGCGAAATTGCAAGGACAACCAATCCCGATAAGGACTTGTTCCAGGCTATTTCCATATTGAGTGCGGTTATTAACATCCAGCATGCCCAAGAGCTCATTGAAACTCAGGGCGTTCAGACTTTCAACAAATATGTCGGAAGGCTGCGCAAGAAAAAAACCAAGGCCGCAAGATCATTGATGATGGATGATAATTTTGGTCGTGCAGTCAAAATGGCTAAAGAAGCCGAAAAACATGGTTGGGAACACCCTAAACTTAAAGAAATTACTAAAATTCTTAAAAAGGAATTGGGCGCAGGTGATGGTCAGACTAAACTTAAAACCACTCGTTTTGATGATAAAAGCGATGAGAATTCATCCAAGATAATGGTATTCACTCAGTACCGTGACACTCTTGAAATGATTCACCAAAAACTTGAAAAAGAGGGAATTAAATCTGCAAAGTTCTTTGGTCAGGCATCAAAGGATGGCGAAAAAGGATTGACCCAGAAACAGCAGAAAGCTATTATCAAATCATTCAGAATGGGTGAATATGATGTGTTGCTCTCAACCAGTGTTGCGGAAGAGGGTATAGATATTCCTGCAGTTGATTTGGTTGTCTTATATGAACCTGTTCCGTCTGAAGTCAGGATGATTCAAAGACGTGGAAGAACCGGTCGTAAGAGAACAGGTCGTGTTAAAGTCTTAATAACCAATGGAACACGGGATGAAGCTTATTATTGGTCCAGTGTCAGAAAAGAAGACCGCATGAAAAATCAATTGATTGACCCTGATGTTCTAGAGGAGTTAAATGCATCTGCAATTGAAAGAATGGAAAATGAAAAAAAGGTTAAAGTAGTTGAAAGACCTAAAAAGGAAAATAATTTCCCAATTGTTTATGCAGACTCTCGTGAGGGCAACTCTAAAGTGATTAGGCATTTGACTGAAATGGAAATCGATGTTAAGGTTCACTCAATGGCTGTCGCTGATTATCAGGTTAGTGATGAAGTTGCAATTGAAAGAAAAACAACCAAAGATTTCGTCGATTCCCTGATTGATAAAAGATTATTCAAACAGGCTAAGGAATTGTCCGAAGAATTCAAACATCCTTTAATGATTTTGGAGGGTGATGATTTGTATAGTGGAATGGTCAATCCAAATGCTATACGTGGTTCTCTGGCTTCAATTGCAATCGATTTTGGTATTAGTATTATTCCAACTAGAAATGCGCAGGATACTGCAGCTATGATAAAAAGAATTGCAGTAAGGGAACAAAATGGTGAAAGAACTCCAATTCAAATAAGAACAGATAAAAAACCGGTCAGTCTACTTGAACAGCAACTGTTTATCGTCGAGTCATTGCCGAATATTGGACCTGTGAATGCCAAAGCATTGCTTGAACATTTCGGATCCGTATCTAAAATATTGAATGCTTCCGAAAGTGACCTTATGGAAGTTGAAGGTATTGGGTTAAAAACAGCTCAGAACATAAGGCATGTGCTCGATTCAAAATATCTTTATTTTAAAAATGAAATTAAAGAAAAAAGACTTCTTTAGAAGTTTTCTTTCATATACTTATAACTTTTTTCGATGGAATCGTAATCATTTACTTCGAGTATGTAGATGCCATCATAATTATTTTTCTCTAAAGTGTTGACTATGCATTTTAAATCAATAGAGCCTTCACCTAATGGTAGGTGTGAGTCATCATCACCAAAATTATCATGGATATGTATGTGTTTAATTGAATCAAAATACATTGCCTCTGCGGGATATCCGGCATGGTTTGCATGGCCGATGTCAAGTGTCATGTATAATTCATGTGAAGTTAAGAATTCATTTAATTTTTTCATATCGTTAAAAAGCATGCTTTCGAATGCAGGCATGTTTTCAAAGGTTGTTAAAACTCCCAGATCTTCACCATATCTTCCAAGTTCCACCATGGATTTCATTGCAAACTCATTGACCTCTTTTTTAAAGAACTTATTTGGCAGATATGAAGTGACTCCAGGATGTATAACAACAGCTTCTGCATCAATTTCATTGGCCAAATCAATTGATGACTTTATTTGCTTTATTGAGTTCAATCTGCTTTGGTCCTGTAAACTTGCAATGTTAACGTCCATGAACGGTGCATGTATTGAATATTTCAGATTGTAACTTTCTAAAAGTTCTGTATCTATTACCTCGGATGGGAATTGATGCACTAACTCTGCATATTCAAGCCCAAGGCCTTCAATAAAATCCAATGCGTTTTCCAAATCATATTCTATTCCTGCAAGTGTTGATGCTCCAATTTTCATGATATCACATTTTCTGAACGGCAGTTATATCCAATTCCATTTCAATAGCTTCAATAATGAAATCAGATAGTTCTATACCTCTTTTTAATTTAATTTCTCCTTTTTTGGAAGTTGTTGCAGTAAGTAAGTATTCGCCACTTATGTAAATGTCAAAGTTCTTTCTTCCGTTATCCTTTCCCAAATCCAAAATCAATTGCTTTTTAGTGTGGATTATATCAACTTCAAAAGGTGCTTTGTTAATTGGCTTGTCTTCAATGACTTCCACTCCAAGACTTATTCCGATGGATTCCTCTATCTCAGCAATGCGCTTGCCGTTTTTACCGATTATTTTTGGAATGAACTCTTCTGGAATGTAGATATTTGCCCTTTCCGGTGAGATAACTTCAACATCAACTTTAGATTTTTTAGGAAGAATCTTTTTAATCTTTCTTAAAATTTCCTTTTCAGCAATCCTGTCAACTGAAGACTTGTAGTTTTCATCCTGTGAGCTGCCATTAACCAGATTCATGTCCATGACTATGGTCTGCTCACCATATGTGTAGATTTCGTTTTTAAGTTCGCCGGTCTCGAAGTCCCTAACCTCTATAACTGGTCTTGCAAGGTCTGCCTCTTTCATTCCTGTCGGGACCTTAACGGTCATCTTGGTTTCATAAACACTTGTGACTTTCCCGTTTTCAATGTAAATGCTTGTATCGACAATTGATGGAATCACTCCCAATTCAACCCTTGAAGCTATTCTTTGGATTGCATCTATCGGGCGGGTTGCATGAACGACCCCAATCATTCCAACACCTGCAAGTCTCATGTCTGCAAAGATGTTGAAGTCGGTGTTTTTCCTGAGTTCATCATAGATTGTGTAGTCAGGCCTTACAAGCAATAGCACGTCAGCGGTATTTTCCATACTTCCCTCAAGCGGTGCGTATTGTGTAATTTCATCCGGAAGTTGCAAATCCCTAGGGGATTCCATTGTCTTTACAACCTTGTTTAATTTTGATGAGTAATATTTGGCGATGGCCTGTACGAATGTTGATTTACCTGCTCCTGGTGAACCTGAAATCAATATTCCTTCTGCACTGGTTCTGATTCTGTCAAGCAACTTTTCGGATAGGTGATATTCGTCCAAATCGATATTTGCGACAGGCCTTACTACTGTGATTTCTAAAGCTTCAGCGAATGGTGGGTAGGCTATTGAAATCCTGTATTCACGGGACTGAACGACAAATGAACCTTCCTTTTCACTTTCTAGGTAAGTCTTAGGGTCACTTTTTGCCTTGTCAAGAATCTCATCAACGATCTCTTTAAGTTCCCTGTAAGAGTAGCGTCTTTCATTCAATACTTCAAAATCAATGTGCCCAGGTATTCCCTTTTTGGCCATTGGAACTACATTTTCCTTCAAATGTATGGACATAGTATTTTCATCAAAGAATTTTTCAATTGAAAGTGGTTTTTCAACATATTCCTGTTTGTAAAAGTAAACTGGTATTCCTTGAGCCTTGGCAGTTTCTGCCTGCACCTTGTCATTGGTTAGAAGGGTTCCCATCTCGCTTCTTGCAAGGTCTCTTATGATGCTGTCAATTTCTCCGCTTTTGGCATATTTGATGTCGTAGTTAGTTGGCCTTTTTCCCTTAAAACTGACTGACAATTCTCCTTCATACTGCAGTTCTTGCAATTTTTGAAGTTCTTTCAAGCCTCTTCTGCCTTCTGACCTATTTGCATTGGCCTGGTGTTCAAGTTCACAAACAACTGCTTCGGGCACAATAATTTCAGGATAATCCAAGTCCTCTTTTTCCATCAATTCGCTTATTGCACCAATGATAACAGCGCTTGTATCAGGTATTATGCATTTCATTTTAATACACATCATCTGGGTTAACTAATCTTTCTAAAATAACTTCTAAATTTTCATCTTTCAAATCGTCAATGTCAACTTCATTTTCGGTGTTGATTTTTCTAAAGAAACATGAACGGTATCCTTCATGGCAAGCTGCACCAATTTGGTTAATTTTTAAAACAATGGCATCCATATCACAGTCTACAAGGATTTCTTTAACTTCTTGGAAATGACCTGAACTTTCTCCCTTAAGCCATAGTTGGTTTCTTGAAGTGCTCCAATAGTGCGCTTTGCCTGTTTCAATTGTTTTCATTAATGCTTCTTTGTTCATGTTTGCCAGCATTAGTATTTGGTTTGTTTCAGCATCTTGTGCAATTGCAGTAATGACCTTAACACCGTTGATTTCATGTCTGAAGTTTATTTCCATGTTCATTCCTCTTTTAAATACTCTATAATGTCATCAATGTTGACCAGTTCTTGGTCTCCACTAATCATGTTTTTAACGGTCACCTTCCCTTCAGCCAAATCGTTTGCTCCGATAATGATGATTTTTTCAACTTTGATTTTGTCGGCATAATTCATCAGTTTCTTGAACTTTTTGCCGTTCAGATCAACATCTGTTTTAAATCCATTCTTTCTTAGAAGCTGTGTTATTTCAAATGCCTTTGGCCTTACGTCCTTTGAAATTGGGGCCACATAAACGTCAAGGTGAGAAGGCAATTCCTCCTTGTCTGTAAGCTCTTCCACTGCATTCATGAGCCTGTCAAAACCTAAAGCAAAACCTGTGGATTCCACTTCTTGGCCTCCAAATAGTTTGACTAAACTGTATGAGCCTCCACCGCAGATTTGTTTTTGGGCTCCGAGTTCCGGAACATATATCTCAAACACGATTCCTGTGTAGTAGTCCAGGCCTCTTGCAACACCAAGGTTTAGTGTATAGTTTTCAACTTGGAATGCATCCAACAGAGAAATCAATTCTTTTAGCTCTTCCAATGCTTCCTTTGGTTCATCATAAGGCGCAATCAATTCCTCAACATCTGAAATTATGGATTTGTCTCCTACAAGATCAATTAATTTTAATAATATTTGATTTAACTCGTCATTGTCAATTACAGGATTTTCTCCGCTCAATGATTCAATCAATAAGTCCTTATCTCCTTTATCGATTACAACCATTATTTCCCTTTGGGTTTCTGTTGAGATGTCGAAGTGTTTGAAAAGTCCCCTGATGATTCCTAAGTGGTTGATATTGACATCAGCTGTGGTGATTCCTAAGGAATTGATTGCATCTGTACAAAGTGCAATTACTTCAGCTTCGCCCTGAGGTGTTTTGGCACCTATCAGTTCACAACCGAATTGCCAAAACTGCCTAAATCTTCCTTTTTGAGGTCTTTCATATCTGAAACAGCTTCCATAGTAATAAAGCTTGATAGGTTTTGTAGCAGTTTTTTCAAGTTCATTCAGGTATAATCTAGCAACAGGAGCTGTAATTTCTGGTCTTAATGTCAATTCCCTGTCTGATTTGTCCTTGAAATTGTAAAGTTGGTTTACAATTTCTTCTCCGGATTTTGTTGTAAATAATTTTAATTCTTCAAATAAAGGTGTTTTGATTTCTTGATAACCGTAACTTTCGAATACTTTTCTTAAGGTACTTTCTGCTTGTTTTCTTTCTCTCATTTCTTCAAATAAGAAATCTCTTGTACCTCTTGGTCTTGTAAATTCCATTTTTACTCTCCTTGTATATGATATATTATAATTAAAATTTGTATATCCAAATTTATATAATGTTTGGTAATAAATTAAATATTATATGAATATTAAAGGCAGTACAAATATTGTGGGATTAATTGGCCATCCTGTTGAACATAGTTTCTCGCCGCCAATGCACAATGCGGCATTTGCGGCATTGGATATGGATTACGCTTATGTTCCTTTTGATGTTGATCCGGGTAATTTAGAATCAGCCATTGAAGGTGCAAGTGCTTTAAATATTAAGGGATTTAATGTAACCATTCCCCATAAGGTTGAAGTGATGAAATACCTCAACGAATTGGATGAAGTGGCCAGTTTAATAGGTGCAGTCAATACAATAGATTTCAAGGATTTGAAAGGATATAACACTGATGGAATCGGAGCTATAAAAGCAATTGAAGAGGAAACTTCAATAAAAAATAAGAATGTTGTTATTGCAGGTGCAGGAGGTGCATCAAGAGCAATCTCATTTTATATTGCTAAATATGGCGCTGAATCCTTAACAATTCTAAACAGAAATGTTGAAAAGGCAGAAAGTTTGGCCGGTGATGTTTTGGATTCCGGTTTGATTGGTGAAGTTAACTCAGATTCGATTTCTGAAATCGGCAACTGCTTGGCTGAAAGTGACATATTGATTGATACAACACCATTGGGCATGCATCCCCACATAGATGATGAACCAATTGCATGTGCGGAGGCTATGCATGATGATTTGGTTGTTTTTGATGCGGTTTACAATCCTAATGAAACTTCACTCTTAAAAGAAGCAATCAAAGCCGGTGCAAAGCCTGTTTATGGAATTAAAATGTTGCTTTATCAGGGAGCTGAAAGCTTTAGGATTTGGACAGGAAGGGATGCGCCAGTTGACGTAATGGAAGACGCACTAAAAAAGACACTTAATTTAGAATGATAATATGGATTTAATATTTGATGTTTCAGGTTTAACTGAGGATAAAGAGGAATTTACTACATCTAAAAAGGATGTTTTGAAGTTTTTAAAGATAATAGGTGTGGACAGCAGGTTTATTTCATACACTCCTGAAAAAATTTACATTAACAACTTAAGGTTTTCAAAGTTTTCAAGAAAACGCGAAGCTACTTTTAATAAGCAATATCCGGACATTGAAGTTGTAAGGAACTCATTGTTTCAAAAGATATGTTCAAAGTCATCCAGACATCTTGCGTTGGAAATCAAACCAAACTCCAGGATATTAATGCCTAAAGATGATTTCATGATTGAGCTTTTGATGGAGCCGTATACTCGAAAATATGGGGTTAAGTTGGTTTACGATGGTGAATATGATTTAATTGTCAATCCTATAATTCTCGATGATGAGGTTAACACCATCTTTGAAGGTATTTTTAAGGGTGAAGGCCTGAATTTTGTTAAGAATGAAAATGAAATCTATCCTTTGGCAAATGTATCATTGGATTGGATCAATTCATTTTTAGAAATGGATGGCAAGGATAAAATTGAAAATAAAAATAAGAATGAGTTAGCCACCTCTTTCAGTGAATTTTTAGAAGATGTAGCTCCTCAATATAAGGAAAATGTTGTAAAAGCTGCCGAGTTTATAGAAAATAAACTAGAAGCTGAAAAGTGAAACCTGTTTATCGGTTTTCTTTTTTTCTTTTTTCTCTTCAGTCTTTTTGTCTGTTTTTTCTGGGATTTCTTCCTCAACGATTTCTTCTGTCTCTTCAACAGGGTCTTCTGGGATTTCTTCCTCAACGATTTCTTCTGTCTCTTCAACAGGGTCTTCTGGGATTTCTTCCTCAACGGTTTCTTCAGGTTCAGAAATTTCCTCACTTGTTGTATCAATTCCCGGAATCTCAAACGGCAATGCATTCTCTTGAGGTTCTTCAACCTCTTCAATAACATTCATCATTTGATTTTTAAGCTCTTCAGCACGCCTGTCACGTTCCTCGACTCTCATTTGAGCTTTTTGTTTCTCCATTTTAGTTATAACTTTTTTAGGTATTTTTTTCTTTCTGAATACTTTGATTAGTTTTTCAGCTTCTTTTTCATCGTCTTCATCAAAAAAACCTAAAAAGTCGGAAATTTCCCATGCAAGCTCATCATTTTGAAACATTATTTCAAGATATGGAAACATTGAAACGGCCACTCCACTTGAAACATGCATTTTTTCAAACATTTTTTCAGTAATTTTGTCGCGTAAATTACGTTTTCCACGAGTGCGTCCCATCAGTCCGAATGTTGATGGGGTCTGGATTTTGGTGAACTTCTTGTAGGTTTCATGCTTGGAGTTGCTTACACCTATTCCCATGAAATCGGTTGCATATTTCCAGTAACCGTAGTTCCTGCTTCTGTTTGTTCTTCCAAAGAATACGTCAGCCTTTGATATGTAATCATAAGCCTTCTTGATTTCGTCCTTTTTCTTGTATTCTCTTGGAATGTTTTCCGCAATGTATTCCATGACAAGTGTAGGATCTTCTTCAATCCACATTGCATCTTTCACGTGTGCGGGGGTTTTACTTTTCAAAACAGCAGTGATTGCGTTGAATATGTCTGAACGGGTGTCTTTTGTAACCATGTTCTCCACATCGCTCACTTCCAGGACCTTGTCCTTGTCAGCAAGTGCCTGGAGGGTATTGATTGCTGACCTGACATCCCCTTGGGACTTGACTGCAATCTCTTTTAAGGCTGCAGGTTCCGCTTCCACACCTTCAGCTTGAGCTATTTTTCTTAAAAGCGCTGAAATTGAGTTCCACCTTGATTTTTTCATCTTGATTACAGTACATTTTGGTTTGATGGATTGCAATCTTTTTGAATAGAAATCATTTGCGATTAAAATCATTGGATGGCGTGAATTCTTGATAATGTCGCCTATCGCTCTCACTCCTCCACGGTCGTTTGTTCCGTGAATACCGTCAACCTCGTCCATGATGATTAGCTTGTATTCGTCTCCGAACAGTGACCTGCTTGATGAGGACTCTCCTATTGTGCTTTTGATGACATCCTGTGAACGCTTGTCACTGGCATTCAGTTCAATGTATTCTGAGAACTCTTTTGCGATAATAAGTGCCAATGTGGTTTTTCCAATTCCTGGAGGTCCAACTAGAAGCAGTGGAATTTGTGGATTGCCTTTTTTCCACTCTCCAACCCAATCTTGGATTATCTTAATCTCTTTTTTGTTACCGACCACCTGTGACAGTTCCTGCGGTCGATATTTGTCAGTCCATAACATTTCTCTACCTTATAAGAAGTGGGTCAATAGAGCTTCAAGTTGTATTCTTGGGTTCGCTCCTTCTCTTATTCTAAAGTCACATTCCGCTATTGCTTCAATTAAATCCATGTAAATGCCTGCGTCCATTTTGCCGTCGAGAGCTCTTTTTGAAACGTCCTTGTAAATTTGAGTAACCATGTCCTCTCCGCTTGTTCCCTGAAGTACCATTGTATCTCTTAGGATGGTACGCGCTCCCATGAAGTCACCCATGAGTGCCTTGTTTATCATGTTTCCGATGTCCTGTGGTTTTGCTTTTGAAACGACCTCATAAACGGAATCTTCAGTAATTGCCTCTCCTTCTGAAGCGGCTGCCTGAAGGACATTCACTGCCTTACGCATGTCTCCTTCAGCAAAATAGACTATGCTGTCCAGTCCTTCATCGGTGGATTCAAATCCTTCATTGTTGCAAATGAATTGCAGACGTTCCTTAATTTCTTCCCCTTTCAATGGGGCGAATCTGAATATTGCACATCTTGATTGGATAGGATCGATGATTTTTGATGAATAGTTACATGAAAGTATAAATGAAGCGGTTTTAGTATACATTTCCATTTCACGACGAAGGGCGTGCTGTGCGTCTTTTGTCATGTTGTCTACTTCGTCTAAAAAGATTATTCTGAATGGGGCGCCCACTGGTTTTAGTCTACAGAAGTTTTTGATGCGGTCCCTTACTGTATCGATTCCTCTTGCATCTGATGCATTTAATTCCAAAAAGTTTTGCCTCCAGTATTCTCCTAAGATTGATTTCACTAAAGCTAAGGCTGTGGTTGTTTTACCGACACCTGCAGGACCAGTAAACATTAAGTTAGGCATGCTTGATTCGCCTACATATTTTTCTAATCTCGCTACGATTTGCTTTTGTCCTACAATGTCTTCTAATTTTTGTGGTCTATATTTTTCTACCCATGGTCCGCTCATTTAATCACCATTTCTTTATAGTAACATTTATGTATTATGTAATTAAATTATTTTTTGCTTAACTTTTAAAGTATATGAAATCTAATAGATATATAATTAAAGTGAGCATTTGATAACTAATGTTTACAAAAAAAATTTAAGGTGTTTATAATGAGAGGCACATGGAAACTTAAGTTAAGAATGTGGTTGACTTCAATTTTGATGTTTACTATTGTATATTTCCTTGTCATGCTTGCAGGATGGTATTTAGGCATTCGCAGCTATTATATTTGGCTGTTTGCAAGTTTGATTATTACATTTTTACAATATTGGTTTGGACCAAGCCTTGTTAAACGTTCAATGAATGTAAGGCCGTTATCAGAAGCCGAGGCTCCTCATATTCATAAGATGGTTGCAGAACTCGCCCAGGAGGCTGGGATTCCAAAGCCGGAAATCGGATTGTCTGAAATAGATATTCCAAATGCATTTGCATATGGAAGATCAAGCAGGAGCGGACACATTGCAATAACTCGTCCAATTTTGGGATTGCTGGATTATGATGAACTCAAGGCAGTATTAGGTCATGAGATGGGTCATATCAAACATAACGACATGATTGTCACTTCTGCTGTAAGCGTAGTGCCTATGATTTGTTATTATATTGCAATATCATTCATGTTTTCAGGTGACCGTGAAAATCTTGGTGCAACAATTATTATTGGAATATTGGGCTATTTATTCTATTTGATTGGACAATTGCTGGTTTTATTCATCTCAAGAACCCGTGAATATTATGCTGATGAGGCCAGTGTGGAATTTGGAAATCGTCCGGCAGCATTAGTTTCAGCATTATATAAGTTGTCCTATGGTGCCGCAAGATGCAGCGAACAAACAATTTCCGATTTGAATACAAACAGGGCATTCTTTGTAAACGACATTAACAATGCGCAACATGATGTCACAGACTTTAGACAAATTGACTTTGACGGAGATGGAAAAATATCTGACGAGGAGTTAAGAAGACTCGTTTCCGCAGATGTTAAAATCTCTAGAAAAAATGGGGTAATGGAAATATTGTCCACCCACCCGGATTCCTTAAAGAGGGTAAAAAGATTGGCAGAATTAGAAAATTAGGTGTATTATATGAAAATGATTTTAGATGAACGTGGTAAGAAATATGTCTTAAAGCCAGGTGAAGACTTTCAAAGCGACCTGGGGATTGTTAAAGCTGAAATTTTAGATAATGCAGAAGTGGGTGATGAAGTAAAAAGCCACTTGGACCACACATTTAAGATCATGAAACCTAACATCAACGATTTCATTGACATAATGGATCGCAGATGTTCAATTCTAATTCAAAAGGATATTGGACAGGTATTGGCGCACACCGGTTTGGGCTATGGATCACGTGTGGTTGATGCAGGAACAGGTGCCGGCGCTATTGCACTCAATTTTGGAAATGTGGTCGGTCCTGAAGGTGAGGTGTTTACCTATGAAATCAGGGAGGACTTTGCTGAAGTTGCTGCTAAAAACATTGAAAGATTCGGAATAACCAATATTCATGTCAAAAATCAGGACATCAAAGATGGAATCGAAGAGGATAACATTGATTTAATCTTTTTGGACTTGCCGAAGCCTTTTGAAATATTTGAGGATGTGATGGAATCTTTAAATGTCGGAGGTTGGCTTTGTGTTTATGCGCCTTACATAGATCAGGCAGAAACAGCTTATCGGGTTGCTAAAAAATTAGGATTCTTTAATCTTGAAATATTTGAAACATTGGAGCGAGGCCTTGAGGTTCGCCAACAAGGTGTCAGGCCAAAAACACGCATGGTTGGCCATAGCGGATATTTAATGTTTGCAAGAAAATTATAGCTATGCATCTAATTAATTTTAGCTATAATTATTTTACTATTTTTTTATTTAATTTTAATTATTTTAACTATATTTTGAATTTGGTGTAATATCAAAAAGAGTCTAATCATTTTAGTTAGGTGATGTGGATTTAAAAAAATAAAAAGAAAGATTATTTTTAAAATAATCTTATTTACTTATCTGCTGACTCGAGTATAGATTCAAGAACTTTTTCATCAGGAGTAAATATTTCAACTAGTTTTCCATCTTTGAGGTAGTCAAAACATACGCCGTCATTGAATTCTTCAATCCAACCTTTTTGGCCTGCAATCTCTTTTTCTACAGCATTATCAGTAGGAGTGTATTCATCTATTTTTTCATCACTGAAGACGGCTTTGATGATAATTGAATCATTTCCGTTTATGAATTGTGCAGTAGTAATTTTGCTGCCTTCAGGCATTGAACTTTGGTTAACGTCATCGCCAACTACTCTGTAAGATTCATTTTCTTTGTATCCGTCAGGTATGGTATAGTTCAATCCTTGAATCTGTAACAAATTATTTGAGCCAAAGGAAAATGCTCCACCTTCGGAGTTGCTGCTTTCGGAACTGCTGAAGTTGAAACTCCAACTGTCATCAGCGCTAACTGCACTGATAGAAATACAAATTGCGAGTAAAATTACTCCAATCATTAATATTTTTCTCATTTTTTTCACCTTTTAATGTATTTTCCAATTATATTTTTGTATTAATAAATTAAAAAGATATACTATTTTTTACATTTGAACTTATAAAATGAATCAATATCAGATTATTTTTCTTCAATAAATTAGCAGAAAAATGAATGGTTTTAAAAAAAATTATAAAAAACAAAAAAAGTTGGAATAGAAAATCTATTCCATAAAAATAGCTGGTTTGTAAGGCATTGCGTTTCTTGCCTTGTTTTGTGGGTCGTATGAGTCATCGGTGTGAATAATCACTTCATTTCCACATTCCTCTTTGATGTAGTCTAGGGCATCATTGAGAATTTCTTCCTCGTTGATTTTACCGATGTATCTTGTCTTGGTAATTTCCTTACCAATCTTTTTAGCCACCATAGCTATTTCCTTTTTGTCATCGTAAATTTTAGCTCCGATAGCTCTGCCCATAATTTGACCGATGTCAGGTTTTCCAACTTCATCAGCTATCTTGTATAATTCCCATTTCCAGTCAGGGGCAAGATAGATGTGAACTTTTTCGATTTCATCCCCAACCATCTGTTTGATGTGTGCGATGTCCTTGATGATGTTTTCAACAAGTCCTTCGGATTTTTCAATTTCAGCGCTGATTAAACTTTCATCAGCTTCCGGCCAGGATGCCTCACTTACAAATCCTTCACCACCGTATGCGCTCCATAGTTCCTCGGAAGTGTGTGGAGTGAACGGTGCTAAAAGCCTGATCCATGCTTCCAGAACGGTTGATAAGACATAGATTACTGCAGGGTCTTTATCATCAATGATATGTTTGACACGGTATAAGTAGTGGTCAACATCTTTTTTAAGTAAGAATAATGCATCTTGTAAAGCCTGTCTTGTTTGGAAGACTTCTAGAGCTTCAGTTGACTTTTTGATGTGCTCGTTCAGTTGGCTGATCATCCATAAGTCAATTGTTCTTGTAAGTTCTACATCTTCGATGTTGCTTAAGTCTAATTTTGAGCCTTTGATTTCTTCTACTCTTGCTGCAAATTCTCTAAACCATTCAAGTCTTCTTTTGGTTCCAAGAACTTCTTTTTCTCTCCAGTCGAAGTCTTGCCATGGTTCAGCTGAAGCCATTAGGAAGAGCCTTACGACATCAGCGGTGTAATCGTTAATCGCATCTTTTAAGAGAATGACATTTCCTTTTGATGAAGACATTTTGTTTCCTTCTAAAAGACCCATACCAAATACAACGGTTCCTTTTGGCCATTTTGCTTCAGGATAGATTGCACTGTGTGTAAACATTAAAAAGCTTAAGTGGTTACCTACAAGGTCTTTTGCGGATAATCTCCAGTCAAGAGGGTACCAGTAGTTGAATTCATCCTGGATTTCCTTAACCTTTTCTGCAGGAACGGTAATGTCTCCGGAATCCTTGTCTAAAAGCACTTTATCGAAAAATGCTTTGTTCAAGTCATCAGGATTCATGTCTCTTAAGTATTTTGCAATTGAATAGTATGACATGTAGATTGTGGAGTCTGTTAAAGGTTCAATCAACCATTGGTTGTCCCAAGGGAGTCTTGTTCCAAGTCCCACTTTTCTGGAACATGCCCAATCGTCCAGCCAGTTGATGTAATATTCAAAATTGCTTTTAAGTTCTTTTGGTATGATTGTTTCGCCTTCAAGAACTTTCAAGGTTTTTTCGGTCCAGTCTTCGTTACCGTATTTCATGAACCATTGGTCATCCATAATCTTGACAACACAGTTGTTACCGCATCTGCACACAACAGGCCTTTCAGCAAAGTCATACATGATTGTAGCCATATTGTCTGCAATCAATTTTTCTTTTAGTTCTTCACGGGCAAAGCGAACTTTCATTCCACCAAAGCCAGGGATTGAATCAATGATTTTACCTTTACTGTGCTGTTGTTTGTATAATTCATTTGTAGCTTCATGCAATTTTTCATCGTTCTGGTCGGTAATTCCAAGCCTTTCGATGATGTCTGCTGCAGGAATTTCGCCGTATCCCTTGAGGGTACAAACTGGAATTGGCTCTACATTTTCAATGATGCCTTTTAAGTTGTATTTAGCTATCAATTCATCATTTTTCTTGAGATCTTGAAGAGCAATGTAGTCAGCAGGGGCATCTGCAGGTTCTGAAAATACAACACCGCTTCCGTAAGATGCACTTACAAAGCTTGCTGGGAAAATTGGCAATTCATCACCGGTAAACGGATTTGTTGCCATTTTACCAATTAAATCATTAGGATTAATCTCTTCGATAATATTTAAATCTTTGATTTGATTGGATAAGTTGTAGTGAGCTTCTTTTGTAATTACCCAGTTTTCACCTTCTGCATCAACCAATACATATTCCACATCCGGATTTAACCAGATATTGGTTGCTCCAACGATTGTTTCAGGTCTTAAAGTTGCGGTAACTAATATTTTATCTCCAATAGGGAATTTTAAAAGAGTCAATTCGTTAACGCCAACGCCTTCACCTTCAAGCAAGTCGTGGTCTCCAACGGGGTTGTCACAGTTTGGACAGTATTTTACAGGGTGTTCTCCTTTTTGAACTAATCCCTTTTCGTATAATGTGGTTATTTGCCATTCTATGAATTTTTTATAGGTAGGGTCGATTGTTCTGAATTCCCTTCTCCAGTCAATAGAATAACCCATCTCTTCCATCACTTCATGGTATTCGGTAGAGAAGTATTTCACGATATATTCAGGATCTTCAAGTTTTGGTAAGGTTTCCTTTGGAACACCGTGCACTCTTTCATATAAGTCAAGTGTCCATGGGTCTTTTCTCTGAATCCTGTCAGCTATTCCGATAACGGGTGCGCCTGTAACGTGCCATGCCATTGGGAAAAGTACGTTGTAGCCTTCCATTCTTTTAAATCTTGCATAAACGTCAGGTACGGTGTATGTACGTCCGTGGCCGATATGCATTGCTCCACTTGGGTATGGAAATGCCACTGTAATGAATAATTTTTCTCGTTCGTCAGGGTTAGATTCAAATAGCTTTGCATCTGCCCATTTTTTCTGCCATTTTTTTTCAATATTTTCGCTCACTAAATCACCATTTATAATATTGTTTTTTGAGGGATTTCAGGAACTTTACTTTTGTGTTCGCTCCTAATAATTTTTGTAATAATCATATCAACGTCATCTACTAAAATATCTAATTTTTCAGCTATTTCAGTATTTTTCAAGTCTTTTTCTGTGTATAAATAAAGAATTTGATCAAGTAAATTGTAGCCCATTCCAATCTCATCCTCATCAGTTTGACCGTTCCACAAGCCTGCACGTGGAGGCTTTTCAAGGATTGCCTGTGAAATGCCTAAATATTCACTTAATTTGAAAACTTCAGTTTTGTACAAATCTCCAATCGGTTCCATATCACATGCACCATCTCCATGTTTTGTAAAGTATCCAATTAGGATTTCGCTTTTATTGCCTGTTCCGCTGACCAGGTAATTTTTTTGATTTGCAAAATAATAAATGATTGACATTCTGATTCTGGCCTTCAGGTTTCCAATAGCTAAAGCATTTTCTTCTAGTCGGGTCATTGATAAAAATTCATTTAAAATGCCGTCAATGGCTATTTTTTTATATTCAATTCCTAAATTTTGCGCTATTTTAATGCCATGATCTGTATCTTCAGTTGGTGTTGTAGCAGATGGCAATACCAGTCCAAACACATTCTCTTTTCCAAGAGCTTCGCAAGCCAGATATGCTGAAAGTGTGGAGTCAATTCCCCCACTCAAGCCAACAACAATTCCGTCGGTTTTTGACTCGCTAACTTTGGATTTGATGAATTCAACAATGTTGGTTTTTGTTTTTTCTAAGTTTATCTCTGGAATTATGCTAATGTTTTCACCAACTTTAATCATTTATACATAAAATAATATGTACTTATTAATTAATAAATTATATTATGTCAGATGTAGAACTTATTTCCGAAAAATCATTTTCAGATATTGACAGCGAAATTATTAGTAGGTTTATGGAATTTCAACAGGCATTAATTGACAAGGATGAGGATAAATTAAATGAGATTCTAACTGAAAAATATGAGCTAATACACATGTCCGGTAAAAAACAGACTAAACAGGAGTTCATAGGTGAAATTATGGATGGGACTCTAAACTATTATAAATCTGAAATTCTAGATCCAACAATTCTGTGGGACGATGATGAAAGACCAACATTGATTGCGGATGTTACCTTAACCGCTAAAGTTTATGGCATCAACGGAAAATGGACACTGGATACAACTGTTGATTTTGAAAAGATTGATGGAAAATGGTATTTTTCAAAATGGGATAATTAATTTTTTTATTTAATTAAATACTTTATTTTTTCATCATATTTTTTTTACTTTTAGCCCATTATTTGTCTTAATTATATCAGTAACTAAAAGTAGGTAGTCTGATTTTCCTATACTAACCATTTTTCCGCTGGACAATTCGTAAAATAAACTATTTTTTTAATCAATAATAAATATTTTATGTTTGTGTGCGATTAAACAAATCGTATTTCATATACTGACCTATAAAAAAACTAACACCACTTAAAATCGTATAGTAACCATTAAAAACTAATTTAAGGCATATTTATTATCATATAATCAATACTTTTCAAATGGTCTCTAATTTAATTTAAATAGGATTTTCACTAAAAATATCATTATCAATTAAATTATTTATATGATGTTCGTCTTACTGATTAGTTTTTCACATGATATTATGAAATGGGGATAATAAATTAAAGGAGAAAGAAAATGACTGATGAAACAAAAATTAAGTTATTTCAAAATCAGGAAGTAAGGCTGAAATGGGATGATGAAATAGAAGAGTACTATTTTTCAGTAGTGGACGTTGTTGGAATTCTTAGTGGGAGTAAAAATCCTTCACAATATTGGAGAACATTAAAAAGCAGGTTAAATGATGAAGGGGCTCAAAGTGTTACAATTTGTAACAGGTTGAAAATGCCTGCTAAAGATGGTAAAATGCGTAAAACAGATGTTGCTACTGCGAAACAATTATTTCGTATCATTCAATCAATACCTTCACCAAATGCCGAACCATTTAAACAATGGTTAGCTCAAGTGGGCAGTGAAAGACTTGATGAGATAGCAGACCCTGAAATAGCTATTGAAAGGGCA
>Ga0256404_1001816_pt1 | contig 49588 bp, 37 predicted proteins | sample RumenRJG_01DNA_FD_185990 | JGI IMG/M metagenome (GOLD analysis project Ga0256404, IMG submission 185990) | Bovine rumen microbial communities from Lethbridge, Alberta, Canada - RJG_01 | ecosystem: Host-associated > Mammals > Digestive system > Stomach > Rumen | place: Canada: Alberta | collected...
GAAGCATGATGACCGTCTATGTTTCCGCAATCCTGGACTATTGAAGTTGCCAGTAGAGGCTATCTATCGGGGCGGTAACTCAAAGGCTCGTAATCCAAAGATTCAGAATATGCTTCGGATGATTGGCTTTGGTGAGAATGTCGGCTCTGGATTCCCCAAGATTATTGCAGCATGGAAAGAAACCAACTGGGGTGAGCCACAACTGATGAATAAACTGGATGTTGACGAAGTGGAACTTGTACTGCCTGTGCCATCAGTTAAGTCAAGCACGACAGAGTTGTCTAATGGGTTCTCTATAGAGTTGCCTGAAAGGTTGTCTATAAGGTTATCTAAAGAGTTGTCTAAAGGGTTATCTGAAACTGCCGCTAATATATATAAGATGATATATGCAGATAATTATATCACAAGAAGTGATATTGCGAATAGAATTGGAATATCTGTAACAGCAGTCCAAAAGCATATCAATAAACTCAAATCATTGAGATTCATTGACCGTGACGGATCTACAGGTCACGGTAGTTGGATAATAATAGAGTGAGATAATTTACATGTCATTACGGTAGAGGGACGTAGCCTAATACGCACATTTCTGGCAAGTGCCACAAAAGATGCCGCAGTATATGAAATGAGCGTTGAGCAAGCTCAGATGAAAAGATATGGATAGATTTGGTTCTTTCGAAAGAAATGATTACCTTTGAGACTATGTCTCGAAGTTACTCTCGTTCGAAAATACTCAAATAAATTTGATATTTTGCTCACTTATTCGTAACTTTGCACTTGATGGTGAGTCATAGTACGGTTGCTGGCTCATCATCGGGTGTTCTTTCTTGCGTCCCGTTGGTAGCAAGCGAGCAAGCTCGAGCGGATGTAGTTTATAGCAGAATGTGGAATTGAGTACGGTCTCCAATTCGGACTCGGCTTTGCCGCTTGCCAGAGCAAGAACCCAGTTTTTCCTCAATCTCCCAGACTGCCTTTATACAAAGAAAAGCTGAGAAATCTTACAAAGTTACGAAAAAACGAGAGAAAAGCCAAAGGAAGAAATAAACATTTTCTTAATTTTTGTTCACAGATTATCACGTTCTCGATATTTTTGATTATCTTTGTGCACAGAACGCCCAATGTAGGGCAACGAGTAGCTAAAAACGATATGGCTCACAGTCAGATGCAAGAAACATAGTATTGTCAAAAGTAACTAGCTAACACATAACATCACTGAATTATGGCAAAACGAAGAGAAATAAGAAATAGCACAGCTGAGTTCCTTATCTTTCAGATAGAAGGGAAGGAACAAGGGATAGAGGTGTACTATAAGGACAAGACTGTGTGGTGTACCCAGAAGGCAATGGGGATGTTATTCGACTGTACCTCTGACAATATAAGTGTACATTTGCAGAACATCTATGATACTGCAGAACTAAAAAAGGAGGCAACTACCGAGAAAATTTCGGTAGTTCGACGCGAGGGTAATAGGGATGTCAATCGTACGCTTCAGTTCTATAACCTTGATGCCGTTATCAGCGTGGGCTATCGCGTCAATTCTATTCGGGCAACGCAGTTCCGTCAGTGGGCCACAAGTGTGCTTCGTGAATATGCTATTCGTGGCTATGTGCTGGACAGGAAACGAATGGAGAATGGCACGTTTTTAGATGAGGACTACTTTGAGCACCTGTTAGCAGAGATTCGTGAGATCCGTCTGTCTGAGCGACGTTTCTATCAGAAACTGACGGACATCTATGCAACAGCAATTGATTACAATTGTGATGCGCCAACGACAAGAATCTTCTTCAAGATGATGCAAAATAAGATGCACTATGCTGTTCATGGACGTACAGCCGCAGAATTAATAGTTGAGCGTGCTGATGCTGAACAGGAGCACATGGGGTTGACGACCTGGGAAAACGCACCTGACGGCAAAATCGTCAAGACGGATGTGTCGATAGCCAAGAACTACCTAAAAGAGATGGAACTGGCAGACATGGGACAATTGGTGAATGGTGTTCTTGAACTGGCAGAGCGTATGGCTAAGCGCCATATCCCGATGACAATGGAAGACTGGGCCAAACAGATTGATACTATCTTGTCGGCTGGTGGTAATGAAGTGCTGCAAACAGCAGGTTCAGTAACAGCTGAAGAAGCTAAGGAACATGCCGAGACAGAATTTGAGAAGTATCGCATCGTACAGGATCGCTTGTTTCAAAGCGACTTTGACAAGTATTTGGGTGAATTACCTTTTGAAGGTGAGTAAATCATTGGGGCAATGAACGACGAGCAGGTTTAAAAGAAAAAGTGAGCCAACCAAGAGGTCAGCTCACTTTTCATTTATTCTTCTGGTGAGAAATCATCTTTTCCTACTCCGCAGATGGGGCATACCCAGTCTTCGGGGATGTCTTCAAAGGCTGTTCCGGGAGCGATGCCGCTGTCGGGGTCGCCTACTTCTGGGTCATACACGTAACCACAGGTGTCGCAAATGTACTTTTTCATAAGCTTAAGCATTGTTTTTTGTTAGTAATATGTTGTTTATTCTCTCAATGATGGTCTTTGGGGCAATGCGGTTCATGCAGGCATAGTCGCCCCGACGACAGGGCTTTTGTCCGAAGATGCTGCACGGACGACATTCAAGGTCTATCTGTATAGCGTTTTCGGCGGTTTGTCCCCATCCTAAGAAGCCGGCATAGGGATGGGTTGCTCCCCAGACGCTGACAACGGGTGTGCCTGTCAGCGAGGCCAGGTGCATATTCGACGAGTCCATGGAAATCATCACGTCCAGATGACTCATCAGGATGAGCTCTTGATGCAGTGAGTCTACGTTTTTAGACACATAGGTGCATTGGCTATGCTGCTGGCACCACTCTGTGAAGTATTGCTCTTCCTGCTGACCGCGTCCGAAGAAGAATATGCGGGCTTTGGGGTGTTGTTGCATGAGTTGTTCTATCACCTGATGCATCAGTCGGGGAGGGTAGACCTTGCCTTCATGGGCAGCAAACGGGGCGATGCCAATCCATTCTTCGAAGTCGTTTTTCACGTTCATGCCCTTGGGCAGCAGGTTCAGGTTTCCTCCCTCACCATAGGGGAAGATGCTCTTGAACTGGATGTTTACGGGATAGCCCAGTTTCTTGAAAACTTCAACGTAGTTTTCGAAGGATGTGGGTTGCTGTTCCAGTCGTTTTGAGCGTGTCGATGTGATGCGACGACGCCCGTTTCGGTGCTTGTTGATATGTGCCACCCGGTAGCGGCCGATATTGAATCGAAAGCGCAGATACTCTGAGCGTAGCACGTTGTGCAGGTCGGCAACAGCAGTAAACTGCTTGGCAGCCAGTCGACGGTAGAGGGCATTCAGTCCTGTGATACCACGATATTCGCGTTTCAGGTCGGCTACCATGAAGTTGACGTTGGGAGCCAGGTCCTCAAACAGCGGGCGTGCGAAGGCGCGACTGAGCACCGTGATGCGGACGTGCGGATACTGACGGGCCAGTGAATAGACCACTGGTACCATCATGGCTACGTCGCCCATTGACGAGAATCGGATGACGAGTATATGCTCTTTCTTCATGACTCCTTATGTCTCTTACCTCTCACCTCTCACCTCTTACCTCTCACTTCTTGTAAAGTATCGGATTCGTGCTGGGGTCGTTATACATCTTCATCTGGCGATATACCTTCATGTATTTGCGGCCTGCCTCAATGTCCTCCAGCAGCTGGTCAATGGCTGTTGACAGGTCCACTTGCTGTTCCAGCAGCACGTCAAGCTTCGCCTTGCATTTGTCAATGTGCTCCTGGTCAGTATCCGTGCGCTCCGTCTGCTCTTTCATGTGCCATATCTTCAAGGCCAGGATGCTCAGACGGTCGATGGCCCAAGCGGGACTCTCGGTGTTCAGGCGTGCTTCAGGTTGTATGGTGACGTCAGAATAAAGGTGACGGAAATAACTGTCAATCTCTTCCACCAGGTCGGTGCGGTCTTGGTTCGAACGGTCGATGCGGCGCTTCAACCCTAATGCCTCGTTAGGGTCTATATGGGGATCTCGGATGATGTCCTCCAAGTGCCATTGTACGGTGTCAATCCAACATTTCAAATAGAGTCTGTACTCAATGGAGTCGCGCTCATAAGGATTGTTGATTGGTGTGTCTACATGGTCCTTCAAATGATAATCACGAATGGCCTGATTGAAGACCTTATTAGCTTCTTTTGTGAATGACATATAACTTTTGTGTTTACGTTTATGGGGCAAAGATACGCAGAATCTCCGATATATCAAAATATTTTCATATTTTTTGTTTTTTTGATGCAGTTTTATTACACAACTTGCAAAAAATTTTTTTTGAAAAATGCAAAACAGCCTACATGCCTACACAGAATCGGACTCAAATGCCGATAGACAAAGGAAAGTAGCGGTTGTCAAGCCTACACAAAGCCTACACAAAGCCTACACAATTCCTACATAAAGCCTACATAAATCCTACATAGGCTTCCCGCAAAATGTAAATCCTAAACCAGGAAAATCTCCCTTTAGTCCTTTCTTCTAAATTCTCTAGAGAATTTGAGCTTTCCCTCGCCTACCAGCAAAAGCTACATCGTATAGTAAGCTGAAAATTCTCTAGAGAATTTCGCTACTACCCTTCATGCTAATCCTTCCGATTCCTTGTTTCCATTTCTGCTCCCTCGTATAGTAGCCCTTCCTATTTCGAGTGTTTTTTGCCGAAAAACCTCAAAATCATGTAGGCTTAGTGTAGGCTTAGTGTAGGCTTAGTGTAGGCTTGTTTTTTCACAATCAACTAATAATCAACTGATTAAGTAAAATCTGTGTAGGCATGTAGGCTATTTTTTATTTTTCAAAAATATTTTTTGCAAAAACAACCTCTATTTATCCCAATTTTTCCCAGGAAATTTGCTTAGTCCGTGCCCTGATCTACGATGTGTAATTAAGCCTGTCCACATTAAGATTTATTCACAGAATGACTATAACAAGTTCCAGTCCCAGTGTATCACAATAATTGTGTTTTTTCTTGAAATTTGCAACGAATTACGAAGATTTTCCACAAAAACATGTGCAATGTGCTAACTTTTTTGTATTTTTGCACCTGATTACAGGCTTGTGGCAATGATGTCTGATGAGGCGGATGGAGCTGCGAGGCTGGTCACTACATAGCGGAAAAGCGTCACACGATGCTTTGTCGATTGGCAATCTGAAATTACCACAAGAAGATGTGTGTCAAAGACAATGCGGAGTTGATGTCACGGGTATGCTGAATACATATCCCGTCGTGTGCGTGAGGGCTAACCATGCCTTCAACGCACACTAACGGGTTCATCAGCATTGCGTTCGTGGGTATCACTCTACTCGTCAACACACAGGGCTGTGGTAGGCCTCAGATTGCGGACGGGCAGAAGGTGGATACCCACGTTTTTCGTTGTGTAGATACAACAGATTAATGATTAGTAACTGAACTTGGGGATCATAGGTAGAACTATCGGATGAAAGATGAATGCCCTAAATTAAATTGGTATTTTTATCGACCTAAAGAAGGTTGTGATGATAAGTTCATTTGTCAGTATATGCGATTGGACTATCTTATTCAATTGCTTGAGACTAGACAGTATTATGTAAAACGAAGAAGGACCTTTGAAGATGCTAACGAGAGCCTCAAAAACTATAAATTAGCTTTTGCATATAGTACTGTAGGAAATAATAGTGCTAAACAACCTGAAACAGGAGAAAGATTAATTCCATATACAGATATAACAAATTGTCCAACAGCCTGTTGGTCTAAGCATGAGCGTGAGAGTTACCTTATGTGGAAAAGTTATGCGACAGAAATAGGAGCTTGTATCAGGACTACTGTACATAGTTTCATTGCTTCTCTTCAGATAGATCTTGATATTGTAAAAAGTGAGAACAAAGTATTATGTGGCTCTATGAATTACGATTATTACAAGCAATCAACGATTGAAGAGAACCAACTGTTTGACAAAGACATCGTTTATGCTGACGAGAACGAATTCCGTTTTTATTTCCTTCTTAACTCAGACTCTGAAAAGAAGAATAAAGGAATATATGTTCCTGTTGACATAAATGTAATGATTAGTGAGATATTACTCTCGCCATTTATCTGTAAAGATGCAGCAAATAAGATTGCCAGAATGATAAAGTGTGCATATAATATTAATGTAAAACAATCTAATATAAAACTAAGGTTATGAAAAGAACTATTATTTTAACAATGATGTTATGTAACTTAGTGTATGCTTTTGCTTATGATTTTGAAGTAGATGGTATTTATTACAATATTACCTCAGAATCAAGCCAAACCGTTGAGGTTACATATAAGTCAACAGTAGGCTCTTATTCTTATCATGGATGTACGTATTCAGGCTCAGTCACGATACCTGAGTCTGTTGCTTATAGTGGAAAAAGCTATACCGTAACGGGTATAGGCGCATGGGCTTTTGGCTCTGATAATAGTACTTCTGTAGAGTCTTATTTTCAAAAATTAAAATCAATTGATTTGCCATCAACAATTGAATATATTGGCGATGGCGCTTTTTGTCATTGTGACGCGTTATCCTCGTTAATTATACCATCATCAGTAAAAGACATATATGGATATTCAACTCTTTGGTGCATGAACTGTAAACTATTTTTTTTCTTATCACCTTACCCTCCAAAACTTCATGGCTCCAATCCTAGTGGAACTTACGCATTGTATATACCAGGTGAAATTGTAGTACCACAGATTAATTTATATATAGTCGATTCCAATTGGAACCATGTAAAAGATGGTACTCGGTGGGGTGGTTTTGTTGAGATGCTCACACCAAGCAATTCTGAATTCTATTATAACGGACAGGTGCCCACTGTATATTGGGTAAATAATCTTAGCATATACTCTATGAATGTCTCTGATTTTATTTTAGAGAAAGATGCCGGTAAACATTCTGCAAATATAAAGGCAAATTTTATTCAAGGAGATAATTTGGCCTTTTCTATTGAGTTTCCTTACGAATATACAATTAATAAGGCGAAATTAAATGTAAGAGCAAATAACGCTAGTCGAGTATATGGAGATGATAATCCATCTTTTAATATTATATATTCTGGGTTTGTGAATAGCGAGAACGAAAGTGAGATTTCCACGATTCCAACCATCAGTACCTCTGCAACCAAGAAAAGCAATGTAGGTGAATATCCTATAACGGTTAGTGGTGGAAGTGCAAAAAACTATGAATTCGTGTATGAATCTGGTATCTTGAAAATTATAAAGGCTCAACTTTCTGCCAAAGTGAATGATGCGACAAAAGTATATGGTGAAAAGAACCCATCTTTCTCGATAGACTTTTCTGGATTGAAGAATGGAGAAACAACACCTGCATGGACGACGAGTCCTACTTTCCAAACAGATGCAACACAGAGTAGTGGAGTTGGAAAATATGATGTGAAGGCTGCCAATGGCATACCTGTAAACTACGATTTGGAAGAGATTACAACAGGCACATTAACTGTCAATCCTGCGCCTCTGACCATCAAAGCGAATGATGCCACAAGACAATACTATAGTGATGAACCCAATTTAAGTTATACTTGTAATGGCTTTGTAAATGGTGACAACAAAAATATATTGTCTCCAGAACCAACGCTTGCTACGTCAGTAAATAGATCAAGTAATGTGGGCACATACCCCATTAAGGTATCTGGAGCTTCCAACTCCAATTATACCATCTCGTATATTGATGGAACTTTGACTATTACGCCAAGGACTTTGTATGCTTCTGTGGGAAATTACGAGCGGATTTATAATGAAGAAAATCCAGCTTTTGAAGTGAAATACGATGGTTTCGTTGGTAATGATGATGAAAAATCGTTGGGTACAAAAGCCAATGCAAGTACTACTGCGACTAAAACATCTGACGTAGGTTCATATCCAATAAAAGTGTCAGGTGGTAGCGCGGACAACTACACATTTAACTATACATCAGGAATGCTTACCATTAAAAAAGCGGAACAGACGATTTCGTGGGAACAGGATTTGAGTGGTCTTAAAGTAGGAGACCAGGTAGAACTGAAAGCAGAAGCATCATCGGGATTGCCTATGACTTATACAATGGATAACAGTAATACTGCAGAAATATACTCTTCAGGCAATAAGTCATTCCTTGACTGTAAAGCTGGTGGACAGTTCATCATTCGTGCTGTACAAAATGGTAACAAGAATTATTATTCATCTCCAAGAGCCAGTAATTCAGTTTCTATTGTTGGCACTAATCCTGTAAGTGATCCAACGTTGACTATTAAACAGGCAGATAATGGATCTGTCAAAGTACAGGTAACAAAGGGAAGTGCCTATACATTCATTATGGCACCAAGCAGTGGGTGGAAGATTCATTCTGTAACGTTCAACAATACGGATGTGACCAACCAACTGAGTAGTAACGGAAGTTTTACGACTCCAGCAATAACAAGCAATTCCACATTGTCAGTTGTATATGAACAAGGAAGCAGTTCTGTTAATTCTACAAAATCTTCTGATGTGAAAATTATGGCTACTTCAGAAGGAATCAAAGTTGTTGATGCTAATATGGGTGATTTTATTCGTATTTATACTACGGATGGACTATTGCAACATACCATAAAAGTGGATTCTCAATCCATTGATATTCCGCTGACAAAACGCGATGTATACATCGTCAAAGTTGGTGGGAAAACAGTGAAATTAGGCTACTGATAATTATTATGGTTGAAAGTAAACAGACGGAATATTAGTTTCAATCAATATACAAGTTCTTAAACAATGTTTACATGAATGTTGAGGCAGGGGGTAATTTCTGAAACTTCAATGAAGAATCTTTTGTTAAGAGTGCTCTGAAGTTTAACAGGAATTCCCTACTTCACATTTATGTGGCAAGTCATATTCAATGACAAACACTTTCTTGTTCTATTTAATCGGTTTGTCCGAAATGTTCTGATAGGTGATGATGGAACGTATGGTTACTATGTTAAGTGGCTAGAAGACTCCAGTTAAGAGGAGTTTTTTACAACCTTCTTCCGTATCTTCGGCTTTATCGAACTTACTCGGCAGAAAAAACAATCGCGTTTGTTTTGTTCTTTTCTCTATTTTCCGTAACTTTGCAGATGATTATGAAGATAGTAGTAGACGATAAGATACCCTATATCCGTGAGAAGTTGGAGATGCTGGCTGACGAGGTGGTCAGTCTGCGTGGTGCTGACATCAAGGCTGACGACGTGAAGGATGCTGATGCGTTGATTGTCAGGACCCGTACCCGATGTGACGAGCAGTTGTTGGCAGGTAGTAGGGTGCAGTTTGTGGCTACTGCCACCATCGGCTTCGACCATATTGACGTCGACTACATGCAACGGGCCGGTATTGTGTGGACGAATTGTCCTGGATGTAATGCCGCATCGGTGGCTCAGTATGTGGAGTGCTCGCTGTTACTGTTGCAGCAACAGAAAGGCATCTCGCTGAAAGACAGTACGATAGGTATTGTCGGTTGTGGACATGTGGGTTCAAAGGTCAAAGACGTTGCAGAACGGTTAGGGATGCGTACTTTGGTGTGTGATCCCCCTTTGGGAAAAGCAGGTTTTGTCACGATGGAAACGATAGAACAGGCTTGTGATGTCATCACTTTTCATGTTCCGTTGACGCGTGAGGGGCGCTATGCTACCTGGCATCTGGCCGACGAGGATTTTTTCCACCGATTGCCTCGTGTACCTTATTTAATAAATACCAGTCGCGGAGGCGTTGTCGACAATGATGCATTGTTGTCAGCCTTGGAGGAGGGTAGGGTAGCCGATGCCGTCATTGACGTATGGGAGCACGAGCCCCTGTTGAACCTAACGTTGTTGCAACGCGTGTTTATCGGAACTCCCCACATTGCTGGCTATTCAGCTGATGGCAAGGTAAATGCCGACAATATGGTCATTGATGCCTTGTGTCGTCATTTCCATCTGCCTAATCCCGGAAAGATAGTGCCACCATCCCTGCCCGTTGTGATGGATAAAACCGCTGGTCCTTTGGATTTTTACAACCCCCTTGAGGACAGTTTTCGACTGAAAACCTCGCCCTCAGATTTTGAAAAGTTACGTAATGACTACCCGATAAGGCGAGAAAAAATGCACAAATAATATGTGTTTGTGCAAGAAAGAGTGTTTTTTTACCATTAAAATTTGCGTAAGTCAATAAAAATGTGTTACTTTGCACCCGCTAAGCGACACATTTTGTGAAGTTTTCAGAATAAAGAAATCATTTATTAACATTTTAAAGAAGAAAATTATGTCAGAAATTGAAAGCAAAGTAAAGGCTATTATCGTAGACAAACTCGGTGTTGATGAGGCAGAGGTTAAGCCCGAAGCAAGTTTCACTAACGATCTCGGTGCAGACTCTCTGGATACCGTAGAGCTCATCATGGAGTTCGAGAAGGAGTTCGGTATTTCTATCCCCGACGACAAGGCTGAGAAGATTGGTACTGTTGGTGATGCTATCGCTTACATCGAGGAGAACGCAAAATAATTTGAGCCCCCTAAGTTAGGGGGTTGGGGGTTTGAAAAGGCATAATAAGTTCCTCTCAGACCCTCAACTCAATAATTAGGGGGATTTTTTTGTTCAGACCCCCAGCCCCCTAACTTAGGGGGTATAAACATAAAAAGATATGGAATTAAAAAGAGTAGTAGTAACAGGTATGGGTGCCGTTACTCCACTTGGCAACAATCCCAAGGACACTTGGGAGGCTATGGTGGCAGGTAAGAGCGGTGCTGCACCTATTACCCTTTTCGATGCCTCTAAGTTCAAGACCCAGTTTGCCTGTGAGGTAAAGAACTTGGATGTCAATGCTTATATTGAGCGTAAGGAGGCTCGTAAAATGGACCGCTACACCCAGTTGGCTATTATTGCTGCCAAGCAGGCCGTAGAAGATTCAGGAATGGATCTGGAGTCAGAGGACAAGAACCGCATAGGTGTTGTCTATGGTGTAGGTATTGGTGGTATCAAGACGTTTGAGGAAGAGGTTACCTACTATGGTGCTCATCGTGAGGACGGTCCAAAGTTCAACCCATTCTTCATTCCGAAGATGATTGCAGACATTGCAGCCGGACAGATTTCCATCATGTACGGCTTCCATGGTCCCAACTATATCACGGCTTCTGCCTGTGCTTCTTCTTCGAATGCACTGGCTGATGCCTTCAACCTGATTCGTCTGGGCAAGGCCAATGCCATCGTTGCCGGTGGTGCTGAGGCAGCCGTTTGCGAGACGGGTGTTGGTGGTTTCAATGCCATGAAGGCCCTGTCAACCCGCAACGACGAGCCCGAGAAGGCCAGCCGTCCGTTCAGTGCCTCTCGTGATGGTTTCATCATGGGCGAAGGTGCCGGCTGTCTGATTCTCGAGGAACTGGAGCACGCCAAGGCTCGTGGTGCCAAGATCTATGCAGAGATGGTAGGAGCCGGCATGAGTGCCGATGCATACCACATCACCGCTTCTCACCCAGAAGGTCTTGGTGCTAAACTCGTGATGCAGAATGCTTTGGAAGATGCCGGCATGAAGCCTGAGGATATCGACTACATCAACGTTCACGGTACCTCTACTCACGTGGGTGACATCTCTGAGGCTAAGGCTATCAAGGACGTGTTTGGCGATGCAGCCTACAAGTTGAACATCTCGTCAACCAAGTCAATGACAGGTCACCTGCTGGGTGCTGCCGGTGCCGTTGAGGCTATGGCAACCATCCTGGCTGTCCAGAACGATATTGTACCTCCCACCATCAACCATGAGGATGGCGATGAGGACGAGGAGATTGACTACAACCTCAACTTCACCTTCAACAAGGCCCAGAAGCGCGAGGTTCGTGCCGGACTCAGCAATACCTTCGGATTTGGTGGTCATAATGCCTGCGTAGTTTTTGCAAAGTATGTGGGTTAACGACATCATTGATAGAATAAAGCTCCCTTTCCGCAAGGAGAAGGAGCTTTTTTCTGCCCTTTACGGCATTCTGGGTTTCTATCCCCGCAATATCAACCTCTACAAGCAAGCACTCCTCCATAAGAGTGCTTCCAAGCGCAACGAGAAAGGGCGTCCTGTCAATAACGAACGACTGGAATTCCTGGGTGATGCCATCTTGGATGCTGTAGTGGGTGATATCGTGTTCCGTCATTTTGAGGGCAAGCGCGAAGGTTTTCTGACTAACACCCGTTCGAAGCTCGTCAGTCGTGACACGCTAGGTAAGTTGGCCAAGGAAATGGGTATTTCCGATCTGATTAAGTTTGCTGGTCACAACACGTCGCACAACAGCTATATGAATGGCAATGCTTTCGAGGCTTTGGTTGGTGCCATCTACCTGGACCGAGGCTATGATGCCTGCATGCGATTTATGGAGAAGCGCATCCTGGCTCATCTGATCAATATCGACAAGGTAGCCTACAAGGAGGTCAACTTCAAGTCGAAGCTGTTGGAGTGGAGCCAGAAGAATCGTGTGAAGATGGAGTTCCGCGACATCAAGCAGGAACGCGACGAGAACAAGAGTCCCGTCTTTACCACCCAGGTGTTCATCGAAGGCTTGGAGGGTTGTGTAGGAACAGGCTATTCCAAGAAAGAGAGTCAGCAAAAAGCCTCTAAGGATACCCTTCAGCGTCTGCGCCGTGAACCTCAGTTCATTGATGCCGTCTTTGCTGCAAAGGGTGACCGAACGAAGATGGAAGAGGAACCCGTGATGAGTGTCCCTGATCCGGAAAAAGAACAGGAAGACTTCATCATCGAGACAAAGAGAGAGGAAGAAACGAAGAGCAAGAAACAGGCGGTAAGTAACGAAACCGTCATCCAGTCTGATGCCGCCCAGTATCAAGCCTTGCACGACGAGTTCACCCTTGACGACATCAGTGCCAAGCCACGCGAAAAGACCCGCGAGGAAATCATTGCTGAAGCTGAGGCTGCTGCCTTTGCAGAAATGGAAAAATGAGTCATTCCGCCCGACTTCAAGTGTAAAAGTCAGGCGGAATGACTATTAAAAATGGTAAAATTTAGAGCATTCCCAAAGTTTATGCTTATCTTTGCGCCTTGTATAAAAGCATAACCGATGAGTTTAACAAGTTTTGTAAGACATATCTTCGTGCCGAGAATGCACGAATTGGAGAAACACCAGACACAAGGCGAGCAGTTGCAGCGTCAAGTGCTTACCCATTTGTTAAAGGCTGCCAAAGATACCGAATATGGACGAGAGCACGGCTTTGCCACCATCAAGGGTTACGAGGATTTCGTGAAATATAATCCCGTCAACACCTATGAGGAGTTGAAAGGACAGATTGACCGTATGCGTTATGGTGAGGCTGACGTGCTATGGCCAGGCCGTGTGAAGTGGTATGCCAAGTCGAGCGGAACGACTAACGACAAGTCGAAGTTCATTCCTGTCAGTCAGGAAGGCCTGCAGAAGATTCACTATGCTGGTGGTTATGACTCGGTGGCACTCTATCTAAGGAACAACCCTAAGAGTCGCCTGTTCGACGGGCGCGCCTTGATATTGGGAGGCAGTCATGCCCCCAACTATAACCTGCCAGGTTCGTTGGTAGGCGACCTCTCAGCCATCCTGATTGAGAATATCAACCCGTTAGCCAACCTGGTGCGTGTTCCAAAGAAGCAGACCGCATTGCTTAGCGATTTCGAGGTAAAGCGTGAACGGATAGCCCGTGAGGCGATGAACAAGAATGTCACCAACATCAGTGGTGTTCCTTCGTGGATGCTCTCCGTACTCAACTGCATGATGGAAATCACGGGGAAGACCCATCTGGAAGAGGTGTGGCCCAATCTGGAAGTATTCTTCCACGGCGGAGTGGCCTTTACGCCTTACCGTAAGCAATATGAGCAGCTTATCACGTCGCCTAACATGCATTATATGGAGACTTATAATGCTTCTGAGGGCTTCTTCGGATTGCAAGACGACCCTGCCGACAAGTCTATGTTGCTGATGCTCGACTACGGTGTGTTCTATGAATTCCAGCCGATGGACGGAGGTGATATCGTGCCGTTGTGGGGTGTGGAGAAAGACAAGAACTACGCCATGCTGATATCCACCTCGTGTGGCTTGTGGCGTTACATGATAGGCGACACAGTCCGCTTCACCTCTGTCAACCCCTATAAGTTTGTCATCTCCGGGCGCACCAAGAGCTTTATCAATGCCTTTGGCGAGGAACTCATTGTCGACAATGCCGAGCGTGGTTTGGCCTATGCCTGCGAACAGACAGGTGCCGAGGTGTTGGAATATACGGCAGCTCCCGTCTTTATGGATGCCAATGCCAAGTGTCGTCACCAGTGGCTCATCGAGTTCTCTCATCCTCCTCGTGACATCCAGCAGTTTGCTCATTTGCTGGACATGAAGTTGCAAGACTTGAACAGCGACTACGAGGCCAAGCGATACAAGGACATCACCCTGCAGCCTCTGGAGATTATCCAAGCACGAAAGGGCCTTTTTAACGATTGGCTCAAGCAGCGCGGCAAGTTAGGAGGCCAGAACAAAGTACCACGCCTCAGTAATTCCCGTGAGCATATCGAACAACTATTGACGCTAAACAACCAATGAAGAAGCTCATCTATATAGCCCTGTCCCTCTGCACCATCATGAGTTGTGCCCGCATGGGATCGCCAGATGGCGGATGGTTTGACGACGACCCTCCCCGCGTGCTCTACAGTATCCCTGCCGAGCAGGCTACTAACGTGACGGACCAGAAGATGACCATATACTTCGACGAGTTTATCAAACTGGCCGATCCCACACAGAATGTCATCGTGTCGCCTCCCCAAATGGAGATGCCAGAGATACAGGCAAAGGGCAAGAAAATAGTTATTGCACTGAAGGACTCGCTGGTTCCCAACACCACTTATACCATAGACTTCAGCGACGCCATCACCGACAATAATGAGGATAACCCGTTGGGCAACTATACCTATACGTTCTCGACAGGTGAGCAGATAGATACCTTTGAGGTGGCTGGCACGGTGCTTGACGCCTCCAACCTGGAACCCGTCAAGGGTATCAGTGTCGGACTCTATGCCGACTTGGCAGATTCCGCTTTTCTCACCAAGCCGTTGCTTCGCATAGCCCGAACAGACGGCAGAGGACATTTCTCCATTCGTGGAGTGGCTCCTGGTGTCTATCGCGTCTATGCCCTGCAGGATATGGATGCCAACTATAAGTTCTCGCAGAAGAGTGAGATGATTGCTTTCTCGCACGAGACCTATACTCCTTCGTCGAAGCCCGATACCCGTCAAGATACCATCTGGCGTGATTCCCTGCATATCGACAATATCTTGCAGGTGCCTTACACCCACTTCTATCCTGACGATATCGTGATGCTGGCCTTCAAGGAGATACAGTCCGACCGCTACCTGCTGAAGACGGAGCGCAAGGACCCCGACCGCATAGGTGTCTTTTTCAGTTATGGCAACGAACAGTTGCCCGTGCTGCGTGGACTGAACTTCAATGCCGACTCTGCCTTCATCGTGGAGACCAGTTTGAAGAAGGACACGCTGACCTACTGGTTGCGCGACACGATGCTGGTTAATCAAGACACCCTGCAATTGTCAATGGAATACCTGATGACTGACACCCTTGGCAATCTCGTCACCCAGCTGGACACCCTCGAAATGGTAGCCAAGACTTCCTATGCCAAACGGTTGAAAGCTAAGCAGAAGGAGATAGACGAGTGGCAGAAAGAACAGGAAAAGCGGAAGAACCGCGAGGAGCCTTATGACAGCATCTTCCCCGCTAAGCCATTGGAGATGAGATACGAAGTGTCACAGTCGATGGACCCCAATCGCAGTGTGTTCATTGAATCGCCAAGCCCGTTGGAAAAACTGGATACAGCAGCCATCCACCTCTATTCCAAGATAGACTCATTATGGTATAGGGCACCTTTCGAGTTTCATCGGTGCGACTCCATGTTGCGACGTTATGAAATGGTGGTCGACTGGCATCCGGAAACGGAGTATAGTCTGGAGATTGACTCAGCAGCCTTTGTCGACATCTACGGATTGGCTTCCAAGCCCTACAAGGAAGGTATCAAGGTCAAGTCGCTCGACGAATACACAACGCTGCAGATGCAGTTGAGCGGCATTACGGAGAAACAGGTTGTCGCCCAGTTGCTGGACAAGAGCGACAAGGTCGTCCAGGAAGCTCACATGGAGCAAGATGGTTCGGCCCAGTTCTACTATATCACCCCTGGTGTCTATTATATGCGTGCCTTCGCCGACAGCAACGGAAACGGCATCTGGGATACTGGAAACTACAGGGAAGACCTGCAGGCAGAAGCAGTCTATTACTATCCTCGTGAGATAGAGTGCAAGGCAAAGTTCGACCTCACGTTCCAGTGGAACCTGACAGAACGTCCGCGCAACCAGCAGAAGCCTGCTGTGATTATCCAACAGAAGCCTGACAAGGAGAAGAAGCGCAAGCAGAACCGCAATGCTGAGCGTGCCCGTCAGTTAGGCATCGAATATGTTAAGAAACAACAAGTCGTGAATTAAACCAAGCAATAAAGAAATGAAAAAGCGCTTATTAATCATAGCATGGGTGATGCTCACACCGCTCACCTTCCACCTCTCACCGCTTTATGCACAGTGCGGCATAGAGAACACCGCCTTCAAGTCGGGCGAGTTTTTGGGCTACGACCTCTACTTCAACTGGAAGTTCGTGTGGGTCAAGGTAGGCACCGCTTCGATGTCGACCGTCAAGTCGCGCCATCAAGGACAGCCAGCCTTCCGTTGCAGTCTCATCACGCGAGGCAACAACAAGCTTGACAATGTGTTCGTCATGCGCGACACTTTGTTGTGCTATACCGACATGGACCTGGCGCCTCTCTATTTCCGTAAAGGAGCGCGTGAGGGTAGCCGCTATTATGTCGACGAGTTATGGTATTCCTACCCCAAGGGCAACTGTCATTTGAAGACGCATGCCATTTCCAGTAGTGGAGATCATAGCTGGAAAGAGATGGAATACAAGGACTGCATCTACGACATGATGAGCATCTACTTGCGGGCTCGCAACTTCGATGCCTCAAAGCTCAAGGAGGGTGACAAGATACCCCTTCCCATTGCTGATGCCAGCAAGATAGCCAACTCATGGTTGAAGTTCGGAGGCACCACCACGCTGAAGATGAAGAACTCCAACGACAAGTACCGTTGTCTCGTCTTCTCCTTCATCGAGCGTGAGGACGGTGAGAACCACGAGCTTATCCGCTTCTACGTCACCGACGACAAGAACCACTTGCCCGTCCGCCTCGACATGTTCCTGTCGTTTGGCTCAGCAAAGGCCTACCTGACAGGTTTTAAAGGCTTGCGTAACCCGATGGAGTCGAAGGTAGACTAAACACCTAATATATATAGGTGCTAGCATTAGTGTAAAATGACGAGAGAATGGCTGACGATTTTGTATTGAACGAGCATAACAAGGAGGAGTTTCCGCCAGCACATACGGCGGAGCATCTGCTGAACCAGACGATGATCCGGCTCTTTGGCTGCGAGCGGTCATATAATGCCCACATCGAGCGCAAGAAGAGCAAGATGAGTTTCTATCTCGACCATAAGCCCTCCCGTCAGGAGGAACGCGCCATCGAGCAGGAGATGCAGCGGCTCATCGACGAAGACCTGCCCGTCACCTTCGAGTTTGTAACCCGCGACGAACTGCCCGAGGGCATCGACGCCAACCGCCTGCCCGCCAATGCGTCAGAGACCATCCGACTGGTGCGCATCGGCGACTACGACGTCTGTCCGTGTATCGGTCGGCATGTGCGCTCCACGTCGCAGATAGGCCGCTTTGAGATGTTGGGTACTAACTGGGATGAACACGAGCACTCGTTCCGGGTGCGTTTTAAAATCGTTTAGTGCTTTGGAAGACAAGGAAACGCAGTTGTTCGAGGGGCTGGAGATTAGCAGATTGGATGACGGACTTGAGGTGGTGGAGCCTGACGTGCTGGTCGATATCTCGTCGCTGGCAGCCTGTTTTCAGGACTATGGACACCACCCTCTGACCTACATTATCAACCGTTTGAAGCCCACGACAAACACGCAACCTATCCTGTTAGGTAACTTTGCCGGAACGGCACTCGACGACATCATACACCAACCCGATGCAGATTTCCGCAATATGCTGCAGACTTCGTTCTGCGAGCAGGCCTTGCAGTTCTGTACTTGCGAGGGGTTCAGCGCGGAGCAGTTCAAGCGCGATGCCCAGCAGCAGGTACAGCATATCCGTGAGTCGGTAGACATCCTCTTTAGGAACTATGACCGCGACAAGGCATTGCTAGAACCCTCGTTCGTTTGCAAGCAACTGGGACTCAAAGGACGTGTGGACCTGATGACTGACGACCTACGACTGTTGGTAGAACAGAAGTCGGGCAAGAAATGGGTAAGCTATCGCGAGGCGCATTTCGTGCAGGTGTTGCTCTATTACGGTGTGCTACGCTACAATTTCCAGCACGAGGCCGACGGGGTTGACGTGCGTTTGCTCTATTCGAAATATCCTGCTGCCCAGGGATTGCTCGACGTGCCGAACAACGACGAGCTGTTCCGTGAAGCCATCCGCCTGCGCAACCGCATCGTAGCCCTTGAGATAAAGATTGCCCGTGAAGGCTTTGCAAGTGTGCTACCCCTGTTGCAACCCGACGTGCTGTTGGAAAAGGAACAGAAAGCCGACTTCTTCTTCCGCTATATCCGTCCTGAAATGGAGCGGGTGCTCCAACCTCTGCATAACCTGACACCACAGCTGCAGGACTATGTCGAGCGGATGGTCACCTTCGTCTATCGCGAACAGCTAGCCGCTGTCACGTTGCGAGGCGAACTGCCTGTCCTGACTGGTCTGAGACCCGATGGCTCCGTGACGCAACAGCCTGACACGGTGGAGCTGAAATGTCCTCCACTCGACGAGCGCGACTGGGGCGAGATAGACTACCGACGTGGCGATGCCGTCTATTTGTATCGCTATACGGATAAGCCCGACGTCAGTGCCCATATATTATATAAAGGTGTTATTACGCGTCTGACCGACGACGAGATAACCGTTCGGCTGAACGATCCGCAACACCATCCGAACCTCTTTGACACGGGAACCTTTGCCATCGAACATGCCTCGTCGGACATGACCACGACGACCTCACTGCGTAGCCTGATGGCCTTTTGTAAGGCATCCCCCGACAAACGTGACCTGTTGCTCGGCAACCGTGAGCCCCGTCGTGACACGTCGCTAAAGCTCAGCCACAGTTACCATCCTTTTTATGACGATATCCTTTTGCGTGCCAAGCAATCGCGCGACTATTTCCTGTTGCAAGGTCCTCCGGGAACGGGCAAGACCTCAATGGCCCTCCGCTTCCTCGTCGAAGAGGAAGAATGTTCAATGTTCAATGTTCAATGTTCAATGGTCAATGGTCAAAGTTCAATCTTATTAACCGCTTATACCAATCGTGCTGTAGACGAGATATGCGGCATGTTGGAGGGTAGCGGACAAGACTATCTGCGATTGGGTAATGAGGCATCTTGCGACCCACGCTATGCTGACAGGCTGTTGAGTAGTGCCTTTGCAGACCATCCTAAACTCAGTGATATCAGACGGCGATTAGAGCAGGTGCCTATCGTGGTGGCTACAACGTCCACCTTACAGGCTCGACCGTTTATCCTTGCGCTTAAACATTTCTCTTTGTGTATAGTCGATGAGGCCTCACAGATTCTGGAGCCAAATATTATCGGACTACTGTCCTCTGACCGGATAGACCGCTTCATACTGATAGGCGACCACAAGCAATTGCCTGCCGTCGTTCAGCAAGCTGACGACGATCTGCACTTGCATGCCTGCCGGCTGTCGTTGTTCGAACGACTGTTGCAGCAAGAGCGCGAAGCAGGGCGCCAGGAGTTCACAGGTATCCTAAACCACCAGGGGCGCATGCACCCGGATATCGCTAGTTTTCCCAACGAGATGTTCTATCATAGCGAACAATTGCAGCCCGTGCCCTGTCCTCATCAGTTAGAACAAGCGCTGGACTATAACGAACCTTCAGAAGACGAATTGGACCATCAACTAAAACACCACAGAGTACTGTTTCTGCCTTCAACGGATGAAGCTACGTTGGTGGCCGACCTGTTGCGACGCATCTATAGACAAATAGGTGCTGAGCACTTTGATGCTGACCGTTCCATAGGCGTCATAGTGACTTATCGCAATCAGATTGCCCAGATACGAAGGGCTATGGCGCAAATGGGTTTAACTCATTTGTCAGATATCAGTATTGATACCGTGGAGCGCTATCAGGGTTCGCAACGCGACGTCATTATCTATTCACTGGGTGTGCAGAATGAAGCCGACCTTGACTTCCTCACTTCCAATCGTTTTGAGGAGGATGGACATACGATAGATCGTAAGTTGAATGTGGCGATGACTCGCGCTCGTAAACAGCTGTTGATGACGGGTAGGACAGATGTTTTACGCCAAAATGACATTTTTCAGGAATTAATGCAGCGTTATTCCACATAATTTCGTAACTTTGCCACCGTCTATGGAAAGCGTTGTACTACATAACCTAAGTATCGGATATCTCACGAAGGGCAATGAAAAGGTAGTTGCCAGCGGACTGAATGCCACCATCAACAATGGTGAGTTGACTTGTCTGTTAGGACGTAATGGTATTGGTAAATCGACCTTATTGCGCACTCTTTCAGCCTTCCAGCCCGCGTTGGAAGGTGAAATAGTCATATCCAGCACTCAGCCTCCATCGTCCATTACCTCCTTAACTGACAAGCAGTTGAGTCGTCTCATTGGTATCGTACTAACGGAAAAGCCGGATGTGCAGAACATGACCATAGAGGAATTGGTGGGAATGGGTCGTTCTCCCTATACGGGTTTCTGGGGAACCTTGGACGATGAGGACAAAAAGATAGTGGGTGAGGCCATCCAGTTGGTGGGTATCGAGAACTTGCAAGGTCGGATGGTTCATACACTGAGCGATGGTGAGCGACAGAAGGTGATGATAGCCAAGGCACTGGCACAGCAGACACCTATTATATATTTAGACGAGCCAACAGCCTTCCTCGACTTTCCCAGTAAGGTGGAAACGATGCAGTTGTTGCGCAGACTGGCTCTGGAGGAGCAGAAAACTATTTTTCTCTCCACCCATGATGTGGAGCTATCGCTGCAACTAGCTGATAAAATATGGCTGATGGAACCAGGACATCTGAGTGTCGGAACGCCTCGCCAACTGGCAGACGAAGGTGCACTCAGCCGTTTTATTGACCATGACGGCATTACCTTTGACAAAGAGTCTTTAACGATACATATCACAAAATGACAAGTATCCACGGAGATGACATATACCGCTATGGTGACTTGGTGAAGATGAATTTCAGCTCCGCTGCATGGTTACATGCTGACCATTCTGCGCTGAAGGAATACCTGATGGAGCGATTTCAGATCATCAACAACTATCCGGAACCCCAGCCCAAGCAGTTGGAAAAGCTGATAGCCAAGAAGTTGGGTATTTCTCCCTATGCCGTGATGGTGACCAATGGTGCTACAGAGGCTATTCACCTGATAGCCAGACTGTTTCATCATAGTGCTTCTATCATTCCCCAACCCACTTATTCGGAATATGCCCGAGCTTGTCGTCTTAACAAGCATATTGTTTCCAACGAGACGAGTGACGAGATGCAGACCATGCCCAAAGATCGTGTCTACTGGATATGTAATCCTAACACACCTTCAGGTAATGTGCTGATGAAGGGCTTTGTGGATTATGTGGTTCGTCGTTCTCCTCGCTATAACTTTGTAGTGGACCAGTCCTTGGAGGCTTATACCAAGGAAGAACTGTTGGTACCCCAGGAGGTGCAGTCGTTGCAAAACCTCTTGATACTTCATTCGATAGGAAAGACTTATGGTGCCTTGGGATTAAGGTTAGGCTATATCACGGGTCATCCTAATTTCATCCAGTTGTTGCGCAATCTCCAGCGTCCTTGGTCTCTCAGTGCTTTAGCCATTGAAGCAGGAAAGTTCCTCATAGAACACGGCGAACCTGCCATTACCGATTTGGATGCCCATTTGGCTGAGACACATCGCTTCCGCAGTGCTTTACGCAAAATCAAGGACCTACGAGTCTTTGAGACCAAGACCAATTATATGTTATGCGAAATCAGTAAAGGCACCTCTACAGAGTTGAAAAACTACCTGGTTCATGAGTATGGCATGCTGATTCGCGACTGCCAGAATTTCGATGGATTATCCAACCGACTATTTCGTGTCACAACACAGTTACCTGATGAAAATGACAGCCTCGTAGCGGCTATTAAACAGTATATCAGTGGAATAAATAAGGAATAATTGCGAAAAACCGCTAAAATATTTGCAGGATTCACGGAAAATGTGTAATTTTGCAGCGTTCAGAGGAATGAGGGGCTTTACGAAGCCTCTCATTCTTGTTTTAATTAACAAGCAATTTATGATAGACAAGAACGTCATTAAGACAACAGTGGAGGAATGGTTGGAGCAGGGTGACTACTATCTGGTAGATGTAGAGATGACTCCTGACGACCGTATTGTTATTGAGATTGACCACGCCGACGGTGTGTGGATTGAGGATTGTGCTGACCTGAGCCGTTTCCTGCAGGAGAAGCTGGGCGAGGAGCTTGGCGACTATGAACTGGAAGTCGGTTCAGCGGGAATTGGGCAGCCATTTAAGGTGATACAACAGTATCGCAATCATATTGGTAAAGAGGTTGAGGTGTTGGATCAGAACGGACAGAAGGTTCAAGGTCTGTTGAAAGAAGTCAGCGAGGACGGCACTCAGTTTACGGTTTCCGTCAAGGAGAAACAACACGTCGAGGGCAAGAAACGCCCTGTATTGGTGGATGCAGACAAGACGTTCGCCATCGGTGAGGTAAAATACTGCAAGTATATGCTGAACTTCAAATAAAAAGCGTAATTAAAATAAAAAAAATCAAGATATGGCAACAAAAAGTACGAAAGGCCCCTCAATGATTGAGACCTTTCAAGAGTTTAAAGAGACTAAGAACATCGACCGCACAACCTTGGTGAGCGTGCTGGAGGAAAGTTTCCGCAACGTGATAGCCAAGATGTTCGGTTCTGACGAGAACTACGATGTGATTGTAAATCCTGACAAGGGTGACTTTGAGATTCATCGCAACCGTATCGTGGTCGCTGATGGTGAAGTGAAAGATCAGAACAAGGAAATCAGTCTGACTGAGGCCCAGAAAATAGAGCCCGACTATGAGATTGGTGAGGAAGTATCAGAGGAAGTAGACTTCCAGAAGTTTGGTCGTCGTGCCATCCTGAACCTGCGCCAGACACTGGCTTCAAAGATTTTGGAGTTGGAGCATGACTCATTATATAATAAATATAAGGATAGGGTTGGTCAGATTGTAAGCGCTGAGGTTTACCAGATGTGGAAACGCGAGGTGCTGCTCATCGACGATGAGGGTAATGAGCTCCATCTGCCGAAAGCGGAGCAGATTCCTTCCGACAGCTACCACAAGGGCGAAACAGTACGCGCCATCGTTAAAGAGGTCCAGAACGAGAACAATAATCCTCGTATCATCCTGAGCCGTACCAGTCCGCAGTTCCTCGAGCGCCTCTTGGAAGCTGAGGTTCCTGAGATTAACGATGGTCTGATTACCATCCGCCGTATTGCTCGTATGCCGGGTGAGCGTGCCAAGGTTGCAGTAGAGAGCTATGATGACCGCATCGATCCAGTAGGAGCCTGCGTAGGTGTTAAAGGTAGCCGTGTTCATGGTATCGTCCGTGAGCTGTGCAACGAGAACATCGACGTCATCAACTTCTCAAACAACACACAACTCTTCATTCAGCGCGCTTTGTCGCCCGCCAAGGTGTCCAGCATTACGCTGAACCCAGAAGAGCACAAGGCAGAAGTTTATTTGCAGCCAGAAGAAGTCAGTCTGGCTATCGGTAAGGGTGGTCTGAACATTAAACTGGCCTCCATGCTGACAGAATATACCATCGATGTATTCCGTGTGGTTAGCGAAAACGAGGCTGACGAGGATATCTACCTCGACGAGTTCTCTGACGAGATTGACCAGTGGATTATCGACTCTATCAAGGCTATTGGTCTGGACACCGCCAAGCAGGTTATCAATGCTCCGCGTGAGATGCTCATCGAGAAGGCTGACTTGGAGGAAGAGACTGTTGACCATGTATTGGAAGTACTCAAAGCTGAGTTTGAGTAATTATCAACTATCAAATTGAACAGAATGGGAGTAAGATTAAATAAAGTATTATCAGAACTGAACATTGGTCTCCAGACGGCCGTTGATTTCCTGAAAAACAAGAAGGAGCTGGGTGAGGTAAAGGACGAGATGACTCCGAACACCAAGATATCCGACGAGCAGTATCAGGCATTGGTCGACGAGTTCGATGGTGACAAGGCTGTGAAGACACAAGCCGAGATGATGTTCACCAAAAAAGTGAAAGAAAAGAAGGCTGAAAAGGCTGAAAAGGCTGAGAAGGCAGTCACCAAGACCGAAGAGTTGATGGAGCAGCGTACGCATTTGAAGACGTTGGGAAAAATCAACCTCGACGAGATTGGAAAACCCAAGTCAGCTCCTGCCCCCAAGGAAGAGGTAAAACCGGAACCTGTTGTCGAAGAGAAACAGGAAGAACCCGTTGTTGAAACAATAGAGTCGGAGCCCCAACCTATCAAGGAGGAAGTTGTTGAAGAGGCACAGCCCGAAATATCCAAAGAGGAACCTGTTGTTGAAGAACCACAGGAAGAGTCCCCTGTCGAGCAAGAGCAGCCTACCAATTTGGCAAAAACTCCTGGCGATGCTAAAGTTGCTCAGAATGCTCCTCAACTGAACGTGTTGGGCAAGATAGACCTTGACTCGTTGAACCAAAGCACGCGTCCGAAGAAGAAATCGAAGGAAGAGCGTCGCAAGGAGCGTGAGGAAAAGGCTGCCGGTGAGCGCCGCAAGCGTGAGCGCATCCGTACCGACAAGGTGGATATCGAGGCTGCAGCCAAACAGGCTAACCAGCAGAACAAGAAAAACAAGAATAATAACAATAACGGTCAGCAACAGAATCAGCAAGGCGGCGGCAAGAAGAATAAGAAGAACCGCAACGTGAAGCCGTTGGAGGTGGACGATGAGGCAGTGGCACGCCAGGTAAAGGAGACGCTTGCTCGCCTGACATCGAAGACCAATCAAAACAAGAAAGGTGCCAAATATCGTAAGGAGAAACGCGACGCTGTGGCTGAGCGCATGAACGAGGAGATGGCAGCTGAGGCAGCTGAGAGCAAGGTACTGAAACTGACCGAGTTTGTGACGGTTTCAGAACTGGCCACCATGATGAACGTGGGCGTCAATCAGGTTATCGGAACCTGTATGTCTATCGGCATCATGGTAAGTATCAACCAGCGTCTGGATGCAGAAACCATCAATATTGTAGCTGATGAGTTCGGATTCACCACAGAATATGTATCTGCAGAGGTGCAGAATGCAATTACTGAGGAAGAGGACGACGAGAACGACCTGATCTCCCGCGCTCCTATCGTTACCGTGATGGGACACGTAGACCACGGTAAGACCTCGTTGCTCGACCACATCCGCAACACCAACGTGATTGCCGGTGAGGCTGGTGGTATCACACAGCATATCGGTGCCTACAATGTGAAGTTGAAAGACGGTCGTCAGATTACCTTCCTCGACACACCAGGTCACGAAGCATTCACCGCTATGCGTGCCCGTGGTGCTCAGGTGACGGATATTGCTATCATCATCATCGCAGCTGATGACTCCGTGATGCCTACTACCAAGGAGGCTATTGCCCATGCTCAGGCTGCCAACGTTCCGATGGTGTTCGCCATTAACAAGATAGATAAGCCGGGTGCCAACCCCGACAAGATTCGTGAGGACTTGGCCAACATGAACCTGCTTGTAGAGGAGTGGGGTGGTAAGTACCAATGTCAGGAAATCAGTGCCAAGAAGGGCATTGGTGTCGACGAACTGCTGGAGAAGGTTCTTCTCGAAGCCGAGTTGCTCGACTTGAAGGCAAACCCCAACCGCAAGGCAACCGGTAGCATTATCGAGTCTTCACTCGACAAAGGTCGTGGCTATGTATCTACCGTTCTCGTCAGCAATGGTACGCTGAAAGTCGGTGATGTCGTGATTGCAGGTACAGCCTGGGGTCGCGTCAAGGCAATGTTCAACGAGCGCAACCAGCGTATCGACACTGCCGGTCCTGCTGAGCCAGCTATCATCCTGGGTCTGAATGGTGCGCCTACCGCTGGTGACTCCTTCCACGTGATGGAGTCGGAGCAAGAGGCCCGCGAAATTGCCAACAAGCGTATTCAGTTGCAGCGTGAACAGTCGTTGCGCACAACCACCAAGCTCGGTCTTGATGAGTTATCACACCGTATCGCACTGGGTGAGTTCCATGAGTTGAATATCATCGTCAAAGGTGATACCGACGGTTCTATCGAGGCCCTGTCCGATTCGTTCATCAAGCTCAGTACCGAGAAAGTTCAGGTGAACGTTATCTCGAAGGCCGTTGGTCAGATTTCAGAGAACGATGTCATGCTGGCCAGTGCTTCTGAGGCTATTATCATCGGCTTCCAGGTACGTCCTTCTGCCGATGCCCGTCGTGCTGCTGAGCGTGAGGGTGTCGAGATCAACACCTACTCCATCATCTACGATGCCATCGACGATGTGAAGCAGACCATGCAGGGAATGCTCGACAAGGTGAAGAAGGAGATAGTCACCGGTGAGATAGAGGTTAAGCAGGTATTCAAGATTTCGAAGGTAGGTACTGTTGCCGGTGGTCTGGTGATTGACGGCAAGGTACATGCCAAGGACAAGGCCCGTGTGGTTCGCGACGGTATCGTCGTCCATACTGCTGCCATCGATGCCCTGAAGCGTTACAAGGACGATGCCAAGGAGGTAGCCACCGGACTGGAGTGTGGCGTCTCGCTGGTTAACTTCAACGACATTCAGGTAGGTGATATCATCGAGACCTTCACGGAGATTGAGGTAGAACAGAAACTGTAATGGGAAACGAGTTTGTAAAGCAGGTAGCTGAGCAGAAATATGAGTTCGGCTTCACTACCGACGTACATACAGAAATCATAGAGAAAGGGCTGAACGAGGACATCGTTCGGCTCATCTCTGCTAAGAAAGGGGAGCCCGACTGGATGCTGGACTTCCGCCTGAAGGCTTTCCGATACTGGAAGGAACAGCAAGAGCCTAAATGGGGGCATGTGCACGTGCCGTCCATCGACTACCAGGCCATCAGCTATTATGCCGACCCTATGGCGAAGAAGCCTGCGGGTGACGGGAAGATAGACCCGGAGCTCGAGAAGACTTTTGACAAACTGGGCATTCCCTTGGAGGAGCGTTTGGCGCTGAGTGGCAATACGGCAGTCGATGCCATCATGGACTCAGTCAGCGTAAAGACCACCTTCAAGGAGAAGCTTCGCGAGAAGGGCGTCATCTTCTGCTCCATCGGTGAGGCCATCAAGGAGCACGGCGACTTGGTGTGCCAGTATCTGGGCACGGTAGTTCCCTATCGCGACAATTTCTTTGCCGCCCTGAACTCGGCGGTGTTCTCCGACGGCTCGTTCGTCTACATCCCCAAGGGTGTACGATGCCCGATGGAACTCAGCAGCTACTTCCGCATCAATGCCCGCAACACCGGTCAGTTCGAGCGCACGCTCATCGTGGCCGACGATGATTCCTACGTGAGCTATCTCGAGGGCTGTACTGCTCCGATGCGCGATGAGAACCAGTTGCATGCCGCCATCGTCGAGATTATCGTGATGGACCGTGCGGAGGTGAAATACTCGACGGTGCAGAACTGGTATCCGGGCGATGAGAACGGCAAGGGCGGTGTGCTGAACCTCGTCACCAAGCGTGGCGACCTGCGTGGTGTCGATTCAAAGCTGTCGTGGACGCAGGTGGAAACGGGCAGTGCTATTACGTGGAAATACCCTTCTTGTATACTGCGTGGCGACAATTCGCAGGCTGAGTTCTACAGCGTGGCTGTCACCAACAACTACCAGGAGGCTGACACCGGCACGAAGATGATACACATGGGCAAGAACACCCGTTCGACCATCATTTCGAAGGGTATCTCAGCAGGTCATTCACAGAACTCCTACCGCGGACTGGTGCGTGCCACGTCGAATGCTGACAACGCCCGCAACTACTCGTCGTGCGACTCACTGCTGCTAGGTTCGGAGTGTGGTGCCCATACCTTTCCTTATATGGACGTACACAACGACACCGCCATCTTCGAGCACGAAGCCACGACGTCGAAGATTTCAGAAGACCAGCTCTTTTATTGCAACCAGCGCGGCATCCCCACCGAGCAGGCCGTCGGCCTCATCGTCAACGGCTATGCCAAGGAGGTCATCCAGAAGCTGCCGATGGAGTTTGCCGTTGAGGCGCAGAAGCTGCTCAGCGTGTCGTTGGAAGGAACGGTAGGCTGATAAGAGGAAAACATCTTAGTGGGCGTATGAGTTGAAATGCTTTCTTCGTCTTGTTAAAAATTATTTTGTCACTTCTTTGTAAGTCTGTGAAATAATTACTACCTTTGCAAACAAATTATTTTCAACAATATTATGAATAAAAAGAAGGTATCGGTTGTTTTTCTTTTGTTGTTTCTTCATTTATCAACAAAGGCTGTTGACGTAAAGGTCGATCATATTTTATATAGTGCGGACTCTGATTCCCAGACGGCAGTAGTGATTGGGACAGAGCCGGATTATAAAGGATCCGTCACGATTCCAGAAGAGTTTACTGCATGGAGCAAGCCCTATCGTGTGACAGCTATAGCCGACAATGCTTTCAGGGGCCATTCCGGAATTACTTCCGTAAGCATAGCGGAAAGTGTGGCGACTATTGGTAAGGGAGCATTCTCTGGCTGTAAAAACATGACGTCGGTAAAGCTTCCCAGTCAGTTGAAGGTCATTGAAGATGAGGTTTTCAACGGAAGCGGACTATTGACGATAGAGATTCCTCAAAGTGTAACGGCAATCGGGTATAGTGCCTTTGGGGGTTCTTCTCTTACTTCCATCAGCATTTCAGACAAGATAGAAGTGATTGGGAATCAGGCTTTTGGGTGGTGTAAGGGCTTAGAGTCTATAACGATTCCGGGAAATGGTAATACCAGCATCGGTGAAGAGGCTTTCTACTATTGTGAAAAACTCCAGACGGCGGTGTTTGGCGATGGTGTAGCAAGCATTGGTGCCAAAGTATTCGACTATTGTGTTAACTTGAAGTCAGTAGCCATAGGTAATGGTGTGAAGACTATACCGGAGATGGCCTTTCAATGGTGTTATTGCTTAGAGTCCGTCAGTATCGGCAGCAGTGTCGCCACTATTGGCGATAAGGCCTTTAACGACTGTAACGCTCTGAATGCGGTTCATGTTTCAGATATTGCTAAATGGTGTGAGATGCAGTTTGAAGGCTCGGATTCCAATCCGCTGATGAAGGCGGGTCATCTTTTCATGGACGGTCAGGAAATCAAGGATTTGGTCATTCCAGAGGGTGTGACAAAAGTGGTTCCCAACGCTTTCCGCAATTGCAAGGTTTTCACCTCTGTCCTTATTCCAAGTACCTTGACAACTATAGGCGACAGTGCCTTTGAGGACTGTGTCAATCTCGCCAGTACCAACATCCCCGGCAATGTGGTGTCCATAGGAAAGAATGCTTTTGCCCATTGCGAGTCGCTGGCCGGAATATCTTTTCAGGAAGGAACTTCGGATATAGGAGAACGGGCTTTTGGGGGATGCTCCAGTCTGACGGAATTGGTGATTCCCAGCAGCGTAAAGACCATAGGGAGTGGTGCTTTCGCGGAATGTAAAGGGATAACGGCATTGACCATTAGCAGCAGTTCGACAAGTTGTGGTGGCTATGCATTCAGTAATTGCAGCAAACTGGCTGACGTGAAGCTGCCTGAAGGGATGACCATGATTCCCAATGGTATGTTTGTTGCCTGCAGGAGCATCAAGGCGATAGATATCCCCGAAAGCGTTCTCAAGATTGGTGCCAACGCCTTCCAGCAATGTATCGGCCTGAAGTCCGTAACCCTTCCTGACCATGTAACGACTATTGAGACTTATGCCTTCGGACAATGCAGTGGCTTGAAGTCTGTGACGGTAGGCACTGGGCTGAAGACTATTGGAAGTGGAGCTTTTGCATCTTGCAATAGTTTCTCGTCACTCTATCTGAAGGATTTGGCAGTATGGTGTAACGTCAATTTTGCTGACACTAATGCCAATCCGTTGTATTTTGCCAGCCACCTGTATCTGAATGATGTGGAAATAAAGGATGTGGTGATTCCCGACGGTGTTACGAATATCAGTAGTTATGCTTTTTACCATTTCAAGGGAATCCACTCCGTATCCATTCCAGGCAGTGTGAAAACAATGGGCAAAGAGGTATTTACAGACTGTAAGGCCCTGACGGCTGTGACAATGGATGATGGCGTTGCTATTGGCATGTCTGCGTTTGCTCGTTGCGACCATCTGACTTCGTTGACTTTCAAAGGCGGAATTTCCAAATTCGCAAGCGATGCCTTTGCCTATTGTACCGCATTGACGACAGTTGCCTTTCAACCTGGTACGACAACGATTGGAGGCAATGCTTTCACTGGTTGCACAGCCCTGGAGTCTGTTACCATACCCGAAGGCGTAACCTCGATAGGTGGAGCAGCTTTCTGTGATTGCAAAAGCCTGATAGCGGCTGATTTGCCCGAAAGTGTCAAGCTCATTGGTAGGGATGCTTTCAAGCGGTGCACCAGTTTGCCCTCCATTAAACTGTCTTCCAATCTTGAGACCATTGACATCGGAGCGTTTGGATCATGTGAGAGCCTAACCTCGGTAGTAATTCCCAATGGCGTAACCACTGTTGGCAGTAGCGCATTTTACGGTTGCCTGGCTTTGATTACCATCGATTTTCCTGAAAGTGTGGCAAGTTTAGGCACTTATGGTGTCATTGACTATTGTCCGGCTATGACTGATTGCTACTTCCACCACACAACACCTCTTAATATAACTGCAGAGACATTCCGTGAGTCAACCCGACAGCAGTTGACGCTTCATGTACCTTCTGGGTGCAAGATGCAATACGCTACTGCTGAATACTGGAAGGACTTTAAGGAAATTGTTGACGACATTCCTACAACAGTCAGCGTGCCCGTCTTGACCAGGCAGGATGCGGAATCGTATTACGACCTTCGCGGCAATCGCGTGGATAAGACAAGGCTTCCAAGAAAAAGCATTGTCATTCATCATGGGAAAAAATATTTTGTGAAATAAATGCTTTCAACTAACCAAGATGCGCTGACCTGTCCCGTGATGGACGGTCGGTTGAGTTGAATAGAATTGATTGCAATGGATTTCAAGACTGATTGCAATGGATTGGGCGAAAGTCCGTGGACTTTGATGCGAAAGTCCGTGCACTTTGATGCGAAAGTCCGTGGACTTTGATACAAAAGTCCGTGCACTTTGATACAAAAGTCCGTGGACTTCGATGCAAAAGTCCGTGCACTTTGATACAAAAGTCCGTGGACGGTTGTGCCAATCAAGCGCCAAGGGAAAGAACCGCACCGATTATTTGGAGAATAGTAATGTTTTTTGTACCTTTGTGACATCATTGTTAATCTGAAAATATGCACCGTTTAAATAGCCTAAAACAAATAGCCGGCATTTCCGCGCTCCTGCTCATCATGGCAGGCTGCTCATCGAGTCGCCACCTGCGGCAAAGTCAGTCATTAGTGCCTACGGGAAGTTACAGGCTACCCGTCATGGAGACCACCGATGTCCACGGGACGCTGGTGAACACGTCGACCGGTACCAACCACTACCGGCTGGCGTACGTGGCCGACAAGGCCAACGACATCCGCGGCCGTGGCGCCGACTACGATACGAAGAAACTGCTGTTGCTAGATGGCGGCGACATCTATCAAGGCACCATCCTATCGAATATCCAGCGCGGGAAACCCCTTTACATGGCTTTCAACATGATGGACTACGACGCCGTGGCCCTGGGCAACCATGAGTTCGACTGGGGCTTCGAGCAGTTGGTGGACGACGACGGAACGCTGCTGGACTACGAAGATGGCGGCAAGCGCAGTGCAAACCTCGTCCCCGTGGTGTGTGCCAACCTGTACCGTCACGGCAAGCGCACCCATACCACCCACGACTATGTCATCCTCGACAAGTCGGCCATCAGTGCTGACGGTCATCGCGTGGGGGTGAGAATCGGCGTTATCGGCATGGCCCATTATGCAGCCCAAAGCATGTTCGTCCATCAGTTTATAGACAAGGGCTACGATATCCGCATCGACTATCCACGCATCAACGCGCTGGCCGATTCGCTGGAGCGCAACGGCCTCTGCGACGCGACGGTACTGTTGATTCACGGTGTGGCCAACGAGGCGGCAAACAGCCTGGGCGGACAGTCGGCCATCGACCTCGTGCTGGGCGGACACAGTCATGTGAACCAGTGCGACACAACAGCCTATGGAATCCCCTATCTGCAGGGAAAGGCATATTGCCAGTCGTATTCTTATGCAGAACTGTTGTTCCAGGTGGACGGTACGGGTAAGATCTCGAAGGTTCAAGTGGACAATTGTCGCAACATAGAAGTAGACGGCAAGAAGGACACCCATACCGCTACCGGTGAGCACGCAGAGGACTTGGAGGCCGATATCCTTGCGATTTCGGACAGTGCTATCGAACATATCAAACCCATGCTGGAGAAAGTAATCGGATACATCAATGTTGATTTGGTGAAGAACTACAATAACGTTGACGACAGTCTGGCACTGAAGGGTAGTGGCGGACGAGCCTCTACGATGGGCAACTGGATGAGTGACCTGGTGCGGCGCATAGGCCATGCCGACATCGGTTTCGTCAACAATGGCGGCGTGCGCGCTACGTTCCCATTACATGGGGCGAAGACACGAAACATTACGGTTTCAAACATCTACGAAATGTTCCCCTTCGACAACCTTGTCTATGTCTATGAACTCACTTATGCCGACTTGCTCCTGTTGATGGAGTATGCGATGACCAAGTACGGAGCTATGCTGCTTTCGAGGATGGTAGGCATCGATTGCTATATGACCGTCAATGCCGACGCAAGCTATACGCTACGCTCACTGGTGAAAGATGGCACCACGATTTATGCCGACGGACATTGGACCGAGGGATGGGCCGACCACAGCGTTCGTGTGGCAGTCAGCCAGTTTGTTGCTACTGGTGACCGTGTGGATAAGGCTACAGGTATGCACAACCCTTTGGTGAAGTGGAACAACACATCGCGGCTGAAGAGCAAAGACCAAGTGGACAATGAGAACGCTGTGCGCATCCTCATGGAAGAAGCCCGGCGCAACAACGGTCTTATCACGATAGACACGGCTCCCCATTTCATAGTGGTGAGTGGTAAGAAGTAAAATATTAAAACTTAAAATACAATATTATGTTAGAAAAACTATTTGGATTTGATTCCTCCACAATGACTTTGCGCAAGGAGGTGATTGGTGGCATTACCACTTTCTTGACGATGGCCTATATCCTGGCTGTCAATCCTAGCATTCTCTCAGTGACGGGTATGGATGCCGGTGCCGTGTTTACCACAACATGTATTTCGGCAGTTGTAGCCACCTTAGTGATGGCTATCTATGCCAAGTTGCCCTTCGCCCTGGCTCCAGGTATGGGACTGAACGCTTTCTTTGCCTTTACCGTCGTGCTCACCATGGGGTATTCGTGGCAATTTGCACTGACCGCAGTCATGATAGAGGGTCTTATCTTCATCATACTGACCGTTACAGGTCTGCGCCAGCATATTGTGAACGCCATCCCATTGGTGTTGCGCCGTGCCATCAGCCCGGGCATCGGCCTCTTTATCGCCTTTGTGGGACTGAAGGGCGCAGGTATCGTCACCTCGTCGGAATCGACGTTCATCACACTGGGCAACCTGCACGACACTGCCGTACTGCTGAGCATCTTCGGCATCCTCCTCACGGCGGCACTCTTGGTAAGGGGCGTTACGGGTGCCCTGCTCATTGGCATCTTGGTGACTACCATCGTGGGCATTCCCCTGGGCGTCACGAACTATTCGGGCATCATGTCAGCACCTCCCTCCATCAGCCCTATCTTCCTGCAGTTTGAGTTTCACAACATCTTCACGGTAGATATGGTTGTCGTGGTGCTCACTTTCCTGTTTATCGATATGTTCGATACGATTGGAACGTTGATTGGCGTGTCCAACCGAGCAGGTATGGTTGACGACAACGGCAACGTGAAGAACCTGAACCAGGCCTTTATGGCTGATGCCATCGGAACAACCGTAGGTGCTATGCTTGGTACCTCGACGGTGACGACTTACGTAGAGAGTGCCTCGGGTGTGAATGTGGGCGGACGCTCTGGCGTGACCAGTCTTACTACCGCCATCTGCTTTGCCGTAGCATTGCTCTTCGCACCACTGTTCCTTGCCATTCCGGCACAGGCTACGGCAGCAGCCCTCATCTTGGTGGGTGTGATGATGATGCATGACATTCGTAAGGTTGATTTCTCCAACTACGTAACGGCCATTCCCTGCTTCGTATGCATCGTGCTCATGCCGCTTACCTATAGCATATCCGACGGTATCCTGATGGGTGTCATTTCTTATGTGCTGATACATCTATTGTCTGGTACCTTCAAAGACGCAGACGAGCGCAACAACATGAACTGGGCAACCATCCTGCTGGCTGTGCTGTTCGTCTGCCGCTACGCATTCCTGTAACGAATCGTAATCAGTATTTTTTGCTTGTTTCAGGTAAAAGTTGTAACTTTGCACGCAATAATAGAAAAAATTGTATGTTAGAAGTAAGAAACCTGCATGCCAGGATTGGCGACAAAGAGATATTAAGGGGTATCAATCTGACCATCAAGGATGGTGAGACGCATGCCATCATGGGACCTAATGGTTCGGGAAAGAGTACGCTGAGTGCTGTGCTTGTGGGCAATCCACTCTATGAGGTTACGGAGGGCGAGGCATACTTCAATGGAAAGAATCTATTGGAGATGAAACCTGAGGATAGGGCGCACGAGGGACTCTTCCTCTCGTTCCAGTATCCGGTGGAAATCCCTGGTGTCTCGATGACTAACTTCATGAAGGCTGCCATCAACGAGAAACGCAAGTATATGGGATTGCCCGAACTGAAAGCCGGTGACTTCATCAAGTTGATGCGTGAGAAACAGAAGATAGTAGAACTGGATAATAAGTTGGCTGGTCGTTCAGTGAACGAGGGATTCAGTGGTGGTGAGAAGAAGCGTAACGAGATTTTCCAGATGGCTATGCTCGAACCGAAGTTGTCCATACTTGACGAGACGGACTCTGGACTGGATGTCGATGCTATGCGCATCGTGGCCGAGGGCGTGAATAAACTGAAGACTCCCGAGACATCGTGCATCGTCATTACTCACTACGACCGCCTGTTGGAGATGATTCGCCCCGACGTGGTACATGTGTTGTATAAGGGGCAGATAGTGAAGACAGCAGGTCCAGAGTTGGCAAAGCAGATTCAGGAGCGTGGCTATGATTGGATAAAGGCGGAAGTCAATGAGTAGTGAGAAGCAATACATAGAGCTGTATGAGCAGTGTCGTGAGATGATTTTCGAGCATTCGTCAGACGTGATGAATGCCCAGCGTGATGCAGCTTTCGAGCGGTTCAATCAGGGTGGTTTTCCCACGCGGAAGGTGGAGCGCTATAAATATACGGATATTCAAAAGCTCTTTGAGCCTGACTATGGATTGAACCTGAACCGGCTGGAGATTCCCGTAAATCCCTATGACGCTTTTCGCTGTGATGTGCCCAACCTTTCGACCTCGCTGTATTTCGTGGTGAACGACGGGTTCTATACCCAAGCGCACCCCAAAGGTCATTTGCCTGAGGGTGTGATTGTCGGGTCGTTGAAGGAACATGCCACAATGCTTTATAACCAATTGGCAGGCAAGGACGGAGATGCCGTTACGGACCTGAACACCATGCTGGCGCAGGACGGACTCTTTGTCTATGTGCCCAAAGGTGTGGTGGTTGACCGTGCCATACAGGTCATTAATATCCTACGTTCGGATGTCGACCTGATGGTGAACCGCCGCGTGCTGATAGTATTGGAGGAAGGAGCCGAGGTTAAGTTTCTGTTCTGCGACCATGCCATGGATGACCGTCACTTCCTGGCTACTCAGGTCATTGAGGCCTATGTAGGCGAGAATGCCAAATTGGATTTATATTGCTTGGAAGAGACACATAACAAAAACACTCGTGTGAGCAATGTCTACATAGAACAACAGGCGAACAGCCGTGTGAACCATAACGTCATCACGCTACACAATGGCGTGACGCGCAACAAGCTGAACCTCGACCTCGTGGGCGAGGGGGCAGAATGCTCGTGCAACGGTTGTGTAATAGCCGACAAGCAGCAGCATGTCGATAACAATACGCTGATTACGCATCATGTGTCACACTGCACGTCGAACGAACTCTATAAATATGTGCTGGACGATGAGGCAACGGGAGCCTTCGCTGGTCGGGTGCTGGTAAAGAAGGATGCGCAGAAAACCACGTCGCAGATGACTAACCAGAATCTGACGGCGACAAAGACGGCTCGTATGTACACCCAGCCCATGCTGGAGATATATGCCGACGATGTGAAATGCGCTCATGGCTCTACGGTTGGCCAGTTGAATGATGCCGCACTGTTCTATATGCAACAGCGTGGTATCTCGAAGAAAGAGGCTCGTCTGTTGTTGCAGAATGCCTTTATCAATGAGGTTATTGATCATATGGAACTTGAACCGCTTCGCGACCGCCTGCACTATTTGGTGGAGAAGCGTTTCCGTGGTGAGTTGAACAAGTGTGAGGGTTGCAAACTTTGTAAATGAGAATAGGTGATGTACGATATTAGAAAAGTACGTGAAGACTTCCCGATTCTTTCTAGGGAAGTGTACGGTAAGCCGTTGGTTTATCTGGATAATGCAGCAACGACGCAGAAGCCGCTCTGTGTACTGGATGCTATGCGTGAAGAGTATCTCAACGTGAACGCTAACGTGCATCGTGGTGTACACTATCTCTCTCAGCAGGCTACTGATCTCCATGAAGCAGCACGCGAAAAGGTGCGTCAGTTTATCAATGCCGCCAAGACTGAGGAAATCATTTTTACCCGTGGTACAACGGAAGCGATCAATTTGGTGGCATCATCGTTCTGTGAGAATCAGATGAAAGAGGGCGACGAGGTGCTGGTGAGCGACATGGAGCACCATTCCAATATCGTTCCTTGGCAACTACAGGCGATGAAGCGGGGCATTGTGGTGAAGCATCTGCCCATTGATGACAAAGGTTGTCTGGATCTCTCCACTTTCAATGCTCATCTTTCATCTAAGACAAAGCTGGTGAGCATTGCGCATGTTAGCAACGTGCTGGGTACTGTCAACGACGTGAAGCGTATTGTTGAGATGGCACATGCCTGTGGTATTCCTGTTCTCGTAGACGGAGCCCAAAGCGCGCCTCACATGAAGATTGACGTACAGGCTATCGGCTGCGACTTCTATGCTTTTAGTGGTCATAAGATGTATGGTCCTACGGGAGTTGGCGTTCTTTATGGCAAAGAGGAATGGTTGGAGAAGTTGCCTCCGTATCAAGGTGGTGGTGAGATGATTGACAAGGTAACGTGGGAGAAAACTACCTTCGAGCGCCTGCCTTTTAAGTTTGAAGCTGGTACCCCTGACTACGTAGCCACCCATGGTTTAGCTACTGCCATTGATTACCTTTGTTCCGTAGGTATTGATAACATCAAAGCTCACGAACAGGAACTGACCCGTTATTGCATGGAACAGCTGAAAACCATCGATGGCATTCGTATCTTTGGTGAGGCGGAGCATAAGGATGCAGTGGTCTCTTTCCTGGTAGGTGACATTCACCATCTTGATATGGGGACATTGCTCGACCGACTTGGCATAGCCGTGCGCACAGGACATCATTGCGCACAGCCTCTGATGGACCGCTTGGGCATCAGTGGTACCGTTCGCGCCTCTTTTGCCTTATACAATACAAAGGAAGAAATTGATGTATTGGTGGCTGGTATCCGTCGTGTCAGCCAGATGTTCTAAATATTTAGTTGATATGCTGGATAGAATGCATGATGCGTTGTTTCAGGCAGCGTACCTCTTCTGGCGACAGCAGACTACAATCGTCCAGATGATTTAGGATATCGTAGGCTTTCAGATAGGCCATACGGATGTCTGGAGCCGCATGGAGATAAGAAGCCCAATACGATTCTTTGTCTGGACAGGCATCCATCACGTAACGGATAAAATCATCATCACGCAGGAATTCGTCTACATGGGTGTAAATGTTTTGTTTCAAATGTTTCGGTCTTTTCTATCATTAAGACGAAACATATGAAATCATGTCATCAGTAGACAGACTATTTTACAAGGCGGCCTCTCGCAATTTCAGCATTCCACGGTGCATCAGGTTACGTACAGAGTGGTAGTTCATTTGCATAATTTGGCAGATTTCCTCGTATTTTCGTTGCTCTAAATAATATAAGGTAATAGCCTGACGCTGGCGTTGTGTGAGGTTTTTCATCAGATGTTCCACTTTGTCTGACTGTATCTTTTCCAGTTCTGTATGCAGATAGTCACGTTCTACATCGGTGGTCGAGCAGCGGAATTCATAATCCTCTACAGCATCCTCTGAGGTGAATGTCTGGCGACGAAACTCATCAAACAGGCGATTCTTCAGAGAGATAATCAGGTAAGAAGCCAGATTGTTGATGGCTGTTTTCTCATTACGTTTACTGTATACTTTCATGAAAACGTCATGGATGCAGTCTTTCAACAATTCCTGATCTTGGGTAATCTTAATGCCATAGTTGAACAGAATCTGTATATACAAATCGTACAACTGTGCAAACGCTTGATCGTTGCCGGCGCAAAACTCAGCTACGAGTTCACGGGTTCGAACTTTAAGATGGTTGCTTGCCATTAATTAGTAGAGGTTAGTTTTTAAGTAGTTTGTTTTATCTGCTGCAAAGATATGGAAAAATTGATTACTTTAGTTAGAAAAACAGTTAAAAAAATGGGAAAAATTGGTATTTCACTAATTTTTCCCATTGAAATCTTATTTTTTCTGCAACCAGAAGATGCCTTTTTCTTTTAGCTTCACATCATCTTTTATGTTGCCTATTCGTCTTATTTGGCCTGTCCGCTCGTCTATCTGATACAAAATATAGGTGTCCTTGCTTGGTAGAGTGATGTTTTGTCCACTGTTTTGTGGTAAATAGACCACCATGTCCTCAGTGCTCTTCAGTAGATAATAATCTTCCATTTTCTCTGGTTTCATCGAAGAAATGCTACTCAGGAATTTTTCATCTTTTACGGGAATGACGGCACACGAACCTCCGGCCATGAACGACGCCCATCCCAATTCTGGATACTTCTGGGCTGAATAGATGACGGCCTTGTTGTATTTTGCACGATACTCACTGACTGCTCGATAGACATCTTCAAAACGAGCACTTCCTGTTTTTATCTTGCGCATATACTGGCGCTGTGCCATGTTGACACCTCCTTGTGGAGCATATTCTCCCTTATTGTGGTAAAACCATTGCTCAATATCAATGATATCAACTATCTTAGAGCGAACGGGGTCTTCTAAGATAGCGTCTTGTACGTCTTTGTTAACGGCAAGGTCAACAAGAACGGGGCCATTTTCTTTTTCCCATTCTCCTACTACATCCAGCCAGAACTGTACGAAGTGCAACGGGCCAGTAAACTCTTCTCCGATGGAATGTATGACGTTTGGCTGGCCTTTGAAGGCATCGAGCGACTGGCGGATGTACTGTCGATGCAATTCACGTAGTGTCGGGTTGTTGATGTCATAGAACAAGGTTGCCGTAAAAATACGCTTGTCGCCTGTAAAGTTAACAGGTTCCAGGAATGGCGTTTGATTGATATTGTTCGCAGTGCGCCAAGGACAGTCCACCCAGTGGGCGCCAGCTTCCAGAATGTTATGTTGGAAGTAGTGTTGGTTTTTCAGCAAAATACCGATGGGTTCAGTCTTTTTGGCGAACTGTTGCAGTCTCCAGAAATACCATTTGTTCAGTTGGGTAAGGTCGTATTTCGACATGCCGTCCCATGCCAGTTCCTTTCCCGTACGAGCAAAAGGCTGTTCGTAGAAAGGAGCCCATGCGTCACCATTCTTACGACGAATACGCTCATGGTCATCACGACGACGATCAGTCCACAAACCATAGTTCTGACTGAATAAAAGTGTGTGGGAGCGTTGCATCTCAATAATCACACTGTCAATACGGTCAGTACCTCCCTTGCCTTCCTGTCCCGGAACAAAGCGGGTCAGTGCATATTTCGCCTTCGCCATAGCCGCGTCAGTAGTTCGTCCGTTCCACCAAGGTGTTTGGTGCTTGCCGCCTACAAGGACATGGCCATCTTGGGTGAGCCACGCGTTGGTAATAGTATAGTTTGTTTTACTAGTTTTACTAGTCTTACTAGTCATCTTAAATTTACTAGTCTTACTAGTGATATCCCCCTCAAACTGGGCTCCATCAATCCACTGCTGCAAGGTAGTGCGTGGTTTCAAAGCTTCCTTGGCCATTTGGATAGCTTCTTCGATAGTTGGTGAAGAGGATGCATTGGTGTTTCTTTCCAATACCCTGCATTGGGCTGTCACATCGCGTCCTAAGCGTTTTTCTAACTGTGCCGCGTACAATGAATATGGTTTCACATGCTCGTTCATCTCCGTATATTCTCCGTTACCCATCACTTGTCCCCAACAACCTCGTGAATAGTTCCTGTTCAGTGTGTCGGGAGAGTAGCAGAATAAACCGGAGGCGGTGGATTGCCACATGGTGCTGTTAGCAGTACTCCAGCCTGCACCGAACTTTTCCAGTTCCCAGTTCTTGAATACGATATCGTTACCATCGATGTTTACGATATCAAACAGAATACCAGGTGCCCATGACGAGATGGCACCACTGGGACCGAATGATTCATAACTGTCACACTGCACAAAGGCATTGGGACCTGCTGCAGTATGTCCGACAGCGAAGTCGTTAATTCCATGTTCCGAGTAGCAGCGTTGAAAAAGTGTCTTCTGGCCAAAGGTTAGGAATGTACGACGGCGGAAACCTCCAATTTCTGATATGGGTTGTAACGATTGGCAGTCCTCAACGGTAATCTGTTGTGCTGATTTCTGTAAGACGACGGCTGATCCGGCAAAATGACGGAAATTCACCATGCGCACCCAGCAGTCTTCTGCATCAGCCACGTAGACACCATCCCAGCAGTGGTTCTCGTCCATTGGTAATGCCCGGTTGTAGTCAGACTCCAAAGTCATGTTCTCTACGCCGCATTCACGGATAAGGCCTTTATGCTCGTAAACGATGGCTTGAGCTCCGCCCCAACGGTTTTCTATCGTTGTGGTGATAGGTGCATCAATGATGATATCAGAACCGTTTACAGCCATAATCTGACGATTCCATCGAAGATCAATATCGCCAGGATGCCATGCCCAGTATCCCATTCGCTTACCACCTCCAAATGACAGGCAGTCAAGAGATGCTATCCATGCGGCAGTCGAGGGCCGATGGATGATGATCCTGCTATTGGCTGACAACCGTGTGTTGCTGGCGACGGGAAGGGTTATTGCGCCGGCTTTCACATCGGACACTTCAAACGTGTCCTTTGTTATAATATCGGGCGTACCTTCTATATATATAAGAGCACCGCGGTCGTATCCGGTCTTGCGTAGGATAGTCTTGTCACGTCCACAGCCTCGTAGGATGACACCGCTAGTACGGATGCGAATGGGTTCGCTGATGATAAAGGTGCCTTCTCCGAGCAAGATGGCGCCACGCAGTCCTGTCTGCTTGTCAGGTTTTTGTTGGCTTAGCCAGTCGATGGCAGCTTGTAGTGTCTGTGCATCGTCTTGTCCTGACGGTTGAACATAGGTGGCTACCCTTGCTGACGGGATAGGTTGTTCTGAACGATGATAGCCACAATACGAGTAATCCATCGGCACCTCTTGGGCTGTCGATGGAATTACAAATAATACTGTCAAAGCGACTAATAAGTGCTTGTTCATTTCTCTTTACTTTTTCTTCGCCTCTTCTATTCTTTTCATCCAGTTGTCACGTTCCTTTTTCAGGTCGTATCCACGTGAGGAGAGCCAGTTGTTGGTACGTCCACGGTACTTGTCAAACCAAAAGTGCTTGCCTTTGGAATCAGCGGCATCCATAGCATACTCTCGAGCCTCTTGAAGCCAGATGAGCACTTGTGTTTTCTCTTCCTCGGTCAGTGATGGAATCATCTCTAACGTCGCACGATAGTCACGTTTCAGTCGACCATAGGTCATGCCATCCTTGACGGCATCAATCTGCTCATTGGTCAGATAGAGGGAGAGGGCAGATGCGAGTTCGAAATGATGTTTGTAGAGCTCTGCGTCGCGGGCATCCTGATGAGTCTTGTCATACTTGTTGTGGATGTCGTTCAGCAGGAAATAGCGATTGGCAATGATATTGCGCACGCTTTCTGCCTTTTGGGCATCTGCCAAGTTCAGACCGTCAACAATTTTCTGTGCACGTCCCTTGATGGTCTCTACGTATTTAGGATCCTGCCCCTCAGTATTGAGAGGAACGACCTGACCTTTGCTTTCTATTGAGACTAAGGTGACTAGTCCGACAAGTAAAACTAGAACTTTTTTCATATGCTATTACATCAGTTTTCCTTTAGCAGCCAGCGTGTCATAGTTGTTGTTCAGGTTACGCCAGTCTGTCTTGGTATTGGGGTTGATGCCGTTGATATACTTCTCGATGTTAGTATAGCCGTCACCGTTGCAGTCCTTTACAGCGTCTGAGGCATCGTTGGGGTTCAACCCATACTGCTTTTCCCATTCGTCGGGCATACCGTCATTGTCGGTGTCAATATAAGGCTCCCACGATTTGTACTCAGGATAACCACCCATCTGACGAGGATCGGTGATGATACCTTGTTTATAAGAGTCTTTGCCCAAGCGACGATACTTGAAGAAACCTTCGTCGTTTTTTGACTTCTCGTGCAGACCCCACATATCACCGTAAGGGTTGTCCTTCACCTTCTTCTCATATTTATCTACGAAGTAGGCCTGACCAGTACGAACCTCGTCACAGATACGCTGGTCAACGATGTCGCGGCAAGGGATATTGGCTCCTGCATTGGCGAGCACCCAATCGAAGGCCTGTTCAGCACCCATCACCTTGACGAAAGGCATCTCAAATGGTTCATTCGAACGCATCAGCGCCTTTTCGGTATCGTCCATTTCACCATCCTTGTCAGCAGTCTGGATGCCACCGTTCCAGTTGTCTTTTGTGATTTCAGGATATCCCTCCATGATGTTGCCTACGGCATAGACGCGACCGAACTGCTTGAAGGGGAACAAACCCTGTGAGCGGCTTTCAGCCTTCACGATGCGATGACCAATAGGACCATCTTTTGGCGTCAGAGGACCGGGCTTGTAGTAGTTGTTGATGAAGTTCGACATGGTAGTGAACTCGCCACCGTCAGCGGTACGGTGTACCCAGTTGTAGACAACATTGTTGATGTAGTTGAACACACCACCCCAACCAATGGACGGATTGCGACCAGTATTGTCGGCCCAGAGGTTACGCATGAAAGTGGTGTTCTCACCACCGATGGTTGAACCAAAGGCATGGTTCCAAGTGTCAAGAGCCTTGGCTGAAATCGTGTTCTGAATAGTTACATTGACAGTAGGCTCCTTGCGGTTAGGCTTGCCGTCATGCATATCGAACATATGACGATAGAATGAGATATTCTCGTCAAGACCCCATTCGCAAGAGCAGTGGTCAATCATGATGTTACCTACGGGATTGCCACCGAAGGAGTCCTCACGGTTGGTCACCAACGTCTCACCACGACGGAAGCGCATGTGGCGTACAATGACATCATGCGTATCGACCTGGAATGACTCACCTGCGATGATAACACCGTCACCAGGAGCAGTTTGTCCGGCAATGGTGATATAGGGAGCACGAACGTAGATAGGTGATTTCAGACGAATGATACCGCTGACGTTGAACACGATGATACGTGCACCACCTTGCTCACAAGCCCAGCGGAAAGAGCCAGGACCATCGTCGTTCAGGTTGGTAACGGTCAGCACCTTGCCACCGCGTCCACCGAAGGTAAACATACCGCCACCCTCAGCACCAGGGAATGCGGGAATTTTAGCCTGACGCAAGTCATAGGGGCGAGCTGCCCAGGGTACATAGGGGCGACCAGCCTTGGCTTCTTCTATCACGATGGGGAATGCTACCTCCCACGCAGAGTCGGAGTGTGCCTTCCATTGGGCTTTCTGTTCGCTGATAAGCTTGGCAGCTTCATCAGTCAACTGAGGATACTGTGCACTGGCCGTTATACATAGCAGACTTGTTGCGGCCATCATCAAAATCTTCTTCATGTTTATTGATTTAAAATGTTGGTTCTATGCCTATAAGACGTTCAAAATGAGCAAATGTCTATTCGATAAACGTTTTTTTGCATAGATTTACAATAAGATTTAAATAAATAGTCGTAACTTTGCAGCCATGAACAGACTAAAGATACTGCTGTTGGCACTAATGCCACTGACGGCTGGAGCTCAGGACACCACAACGGTGAAAGGGCAACAGTTGCAGGAAGTCATCGTCAATGCGAATAATGCACAGCGACGCATTGGTTCGGTGCAGATTGGTGCAGAACAGATACAGATAAAGGAACTAACCTCGGCTCCGGCCCTGTTTGGTGAGATTGATGTGATGCGCTCGTTACAGCTATTGCCTGGCGTCAAGTCAGAGAGCGACGGTTCAAGCAGTTTCCAGGTTCGTGGAGGAACTTCCGCCCAAAACACGATACTTTACGATGAGGCTCCTGTCTATAATATTGGTCATCTGGCAGGCCTTTTCTCCACTTTCAACGATAATGCACTGGCTACTGCCACACTTTTCAAAGGATTGGTTCCTGCCCAATATGGCGGTGCGTCATCAGCGGTGCTTGATATCATTAGCCGTACGGGACGTACAGACCGATGGGGTGGCAATGTGAGCATAGGTCTGTTGTCTGCCAAAGGTTCCATAGAAGGTCCTGTGATAAAGGATAAACTAGGGCTGGTTTTCAATGTGCGCCGTTCGTATGCAGACCTTTTTCTGAAGCTGACGGACGATTACCGGGACAACTCCTTGTACTTCTTTGACACCAACTTGAAACTGGACTATAAGATGAACGATCGCAATCGTCTGTTTCTCTCGTTTTATGCCAGTCATGATAAGACGGCACTTACGGATATGGTGGACATGCAATGGACCAATATGGCAGGAAGCCTTTCGTGGTTGCATCAGTTCCGTGGACGGTCTACCTCTCAGACCACGCTCTTTGCTTCTTCCTACAATACAGACAACGGCATTAGTATCTTAGGTATGAACATTGCCTATCAGGGGCATATCCGCCATACTGGTATACACCAGAATTTCCGTCTGATGCTGGGAAATCATGAGTTGAATACGGGTTTGCAATCCATGTTGACGGATGTGAAGTCAGCAGAGTGGACGCGTATGTCGAACCATGAGAAAGAACAACGTAAGGCTTGGGACAATGCTGCTTGGTTGAACTGGCAGTATAGTCCCGTAGACCAGTGGACGTTCTCTGCTGGTGTCCGACTGACAGCTTTTTCTGCCCTTGGCGGTCCCTATTATTATGATGTTGATGAGAAGGGAAACATCACATGGCTTTACAAGCGTACGAAGAACATGCCTGTCAAGACACATGTGACGTTTGAACCACGTGTAAGCATGGTTTATCAGCCATCAGAACAATGGAGCGTAAAGGCAGGATATAGCCGTACATCACAGAACATCCATGCATTGCGGAGCCAGAGCACAACGACTCCCTTCGACCGCTATACTATCAGTACCAATCTGGTGAAACCTGAAATTGCTGACCAGATGAGTCTTGGCGTATTTTATATGACACCACAACAAGACTATGACTTCTCGCTCGAGGGTTACTATCGGCATGTTGATAATGTCCTCGACTATCGTGACGGCATCAGCTTTGCCTCAGCAATTGAGATTGAACGCTTGGTACTGGCAGGTGAGGGCAGAGGCTATGGTGCCGAAATGTGTGCCCGTAAGAATAGTGGACGCCTGACGGGATGGCTTAGCTACACATTATCATGGTCGCAGACACGTATCGATGGTATCAGTCAGGGACAGTGGTATGATGCCAACAACGACCGTCGTCACGATATTAATGTGGTGGCAACCTATAAGCTCAACGATGCATGGACGTTCAATGCTGCATGGGTCTTTAATTCCGGACAGGCATTTACGGCTCCAAGTGCCAAATACCAGATTATCGACAATTACATCTATTATTATGCTGAGCGTAATGGCTATCGGGCTCCTGACTATCACCGACTGGACGTGAGTGCTACGTGGAGCAAGAAAATCAAAGGTGGAAGGATGACACGTGAGTGGAATTTCGGCATCTACAACCTGTACAACCGCTATAATCCCTATCTCATCCGCTTCGAGGACAGCCAATACGGACGAGGCACTCGTGCCAAGCAGTACAGCCTCTTCGGCATCGTTCCTTCTGTATCGTTCAATTTGAAATTCTAATGACTACAATGAAGAAATATAATAAATTCCTGTTATCGTTTGCATTAGCATTATCGTTAGTCTCTTGCGAAAAGGACATCCCAATGGACTACCATGTGGTTAACTCGCTCTATGTGGCTGAGGGCACCACAACACAGAAGGGAACTCAGGTGCAGGTGAGCACAACGCAGAACGTGACGGAGAATTCGCGCTCTGGTCACTATGTGGACAATGCCAAAGTGGTCATTACGGTTAAGAAATACGATTACTCGGAGGAACTGAAGTATACAAGGAATGGCATATACACCTCGACCTTGAAAGGCGAGCCAGGGCTTACTTACGATTTGGACATCTATGTCGATGATAAGCATTTCTCGTCATCATCCACCATGCAGGAGGAACCGGTCATGAACTCGTTCCGCTTCGTATGGAAAAAGGTATTGAATACGCGTTATCTCTTTGGAGAACTGAAAATCCAGGATACCCCTGACCAGAACAGCTATTACTTCGCACATATCTATAGGAATAATGTGGGCTACCGTTGGGCTGTGATAAAAGACGAGCACAACCGAAACGGCGAACTGCTTCAGTTGTTCCAATGCTGTTCAGAAAAGGATATGGATAAAGGCGACTCTGAAGCCTTGAGTGATGGTGATAACATCCGATTGGAGTTACGTTCCATCGACAAGCTTTCTTACGACTATCTGTATTCTATGCAGGTGATGGACAATGCTGGCACCAATCCTATTGCCAATTTCACCGGTGGGTGTCTGGGCTATTTCTCAGCTTGTCATGTGTTAAGCTATAATTACAAGTTCATTCGCTCTGAAGTGGTCGAGGAATAAACGATTATTGCTTGTCCAGTGTGACGACAGCTGTCATTCCACTGCTTCCTTCCATCGAGAAGTCGTACTCTACCACCACTTGACTGGCAGAGAGTGACGTGATGCGCCATATCAGTATATGCTCTGTGCCGTCAAATTCAGAGCTTGTAATGCGTATCATGGTGGTGCTAGCCACGTAAGTTCCGTGCAGTGCTCCCCATACGGGATTACCTTCCTCGTCCTCGTGGTCTATATAGGTTAGGGCACATGTGCCATCCTCGTTGAAGATGACCTGCTTATAGTTGAACTCTAATCCAGGGTCTTCGTCACTCTTGATAACATACGAGAAAGCCCACTTCCCAGGCAGTATTTCTCTTACCATGCCGTCGTCGCTGTCGTCCAGCTTGTCGCAGCTTGTCAGCACGACGCTACACAACATCAATATCCAAATCAGTATCTTATTCATCGAGGCAAAGGTAACCAAATTTGGTAATACTACCAAATATTTTAGGCCTTTTCGTTTGTTGATAGCAAAAATACAGGCACGTCCTTGCGGGCGCGCCTGTACATTATATGATAATTAATATAAATTACTGAGCATTGGCAATCCAACGGGGGTCACCTGCAGAAGTCTGCTGCTGAGTGAAGTTACCCTTCTCTGCGTCAGCAAATTCAACAACCTTATCGATGCTGTTCTTGATGTTATCATCGGCAGAACCAATCTTCTGCTCAGCAATAACTTCACCACCCCAATTGAAGCAGTTACCCTCTACTTCCCAGTTGGTGTCCTTACCAGCCTGACCAGCATTTAAGCCTTTCAGGAACTGACCGCTCTTACCACAGTTAACAATAACACTGTTCTTTACAGCGAACTTCTGGTAAGCCTGGCTGTTCTTTCTCAATGTGTTAACAGTCTTTCCATTTGCAATGTTGTAAAGAGTAGAATTGCTGATAGCAAAAGTCTGAGTTGTACCACCGAGGTCTGTAACTTCCTTACCACTTTGGCTGCTGAAGAAACCACCATTGTTGGCAACAGTAGGAACAGAATAGATAGTTGACTCATCAATGCCGAGGAAGCTTACGTTACCACCACCATTGAAGTCAAAGGTGGTCTTTTTCTTACTGCCGTCAATACCGATAACACTCTTCTGGATGTTGATGCAATCAACCAAGTAAGGCTGCTTGTTAGCATAGATGAACTGGTATTTCAATCCAGAAATGGTAGAGTTTTTGAATGCAATAAGATCTAAGTTAATAGGATCTGTACCATTCTGTACTGCCAACTGAATGAAAGGTTCTTCAAGACTAGTTGCATCAACGTCTACGTTTTCGAATGAAAGCGTAGAATTGGTCATAAATCCAGCTTTGGCAGTAATCAAAGCAGGTTTGTCCTTATCACCTACAATATATACAGGAGTAGCTAATTCCACAGTTTTGTCAATTGTAATATTGGCACCAGCAGGTAATACCAAAACACCATCAACAGAATACTTCTCCAGCAGGGTAACCAAGTCAGCACCAGCATTAATGTCTGCAGTAACAGGATCAGTAACGGGAGAACCTGCGTTATCCTCCTGAGAGCATGACTGGAAACTCAGTGCGCCCATCAGCATCAGGGCAGCGCCAAAAATAAAACTTTTCTTCATAATCTTTGTTTTAGTTTAAATAAAATATTGTTTTAACGTTATAGTCCAAATCTGTGTGCACGAACCCCCATGATAGTGGGACTATGTAACACAATGCGCTGCAAATTTAGGGAATTTTTGCGAAACCAACAACTTTTTCCTTGATTTTTTTACAGTCTGATGCTTTTTAACACTTGCCGGTCCTTTTTTTTCAACGTCATAATGGGTCAAAATGCGATGAGTTAACTCAAATCATCCATCGAGTTAACTCAAACGATTCATCGAGTTAACTCATTTAATCCATCCTCCAGAACGCAAAAAAATATATATCCTTAATTCCGCAACACTATAATTTAACTTTATTTATAAGTTCCTGAGCAACAAAAAGTTGCCCAGGATTTTGCCATGTCAGAATTTTCACTTATCTTAGTGTTGCAAAAAGAAAACAAG
>Ga0256404_1001818_pt1 | contig 49542 bp, 42 predicted proteins | sample RumenRJG_01DNA_FD_185990 | JGI IMG/M metagenome (GOLD analysis project Ga0256404, IMG submission 185990) | Bovine rumen microbial communities from Lethbridge, Alberta, Canada - RJG_01 | ecosystem: Host-associated > Mammals > Digestive system > Stomach > Rumen | place: Canada: Alberta | collected...
ACGGAACAGTCAACGTGCAGAGCAACGCTTTGCCGACTATTGGCAACAACCCCGTTTCCATTTTATCCGACACGACATCTGTCAGTCTCTGGAATGCACTGAGAATTTCCACTACATTATCCATGCAGCCAGCAATGCCAGTCCCAATTTCTTCCAACAATCACCCGTTGAGGTCATGAAATCCAACCTGGACGGGTTATGCCATCTCGTGGAATACGGTCTGCGTCATCAGATGAAACGGATGGTTTACATTTCGTCAGGCGAAGTCTACGGCGAAGGGGATGGAAGCGTCTTCACGGAAGAAAGCAGCGGACATATTGACATTCTGTCGCCACGTGCGTGCTACCCTTCGTCCAAGCGTGCGGCAGAGACCTTATGTGCTGCTTACATTCAGGAATATGGCGCTGACATCGTCATTGCACGTCCTTGTCACACCTATGGACCTTACTTTACGGAAAGCGACAACCGTGTATATGCCCAGTTTATCCGTAACGTCATTCGTGGCGAGGATATTGTCATGAAGAGCAAGGGAGAGCAATATCGTTCCTGGCTCTATGTCGTTGACTGTGCTTCTGCCATACTTACCTTGCTGATGAAAGGACTATGTGGAGAGGCTTACAACGTAGCTGATGAACTGTCTAACATCACCATCCGACAATTGGCAGAGAAAACAGCTGCCATCAGTGGTCAGCAAGTCGTGATGGATATCAAGGAGGATGGCAATACGACACCAATTACCAGAGCGGTCTTCTCGAACCAAAAGATAGCACAACTGGGATGGAAGCCTTTGTTCGGTATTGACGAGGGTTTACAACATACCATCCAGACACAAAAGACTTATTCATAAACGATGATCTCGCTGGCGTGAACGGCCCGTTTCCCCTTGGGAGGTAGGTCCATATAGTTCTTATATATAAGGCTGCAAAAACGGTCTACGTCAGCAGGTCCGGGTATCGTTCGTCCTTCAAACACGATATCGCGATGGGGCAACAGGACCTCCTTAGGGAACTGGAAGTAGAACCAACTGCCATAGGAGTGCATATACAGGTTGGGGTTGCCCAGGCAACGGCCTATTAGGCGAAAGCAAGGATAGACTAGACGATGAAGTGCCACATAGGTCATACGGGCTATGGTGGGGTGCGACTTCGAGAGGTCAAAATGAACGGTGCAGGCCATCTTGGCTGCCAAGCGCTGGAGAGATGGTATCATATAACCCTCATAGGGGAAGATGTCAACCTGTAGTCCACGATATTTTTGGGCTGCAAAGGCCTTCCCTTCACGACTGTCAGCAGGATACGGGTTAACATATTCGCTCTTCAGGTCACGCAGACGTCCCCAAGGGACGAAACTACCCTTATCCGTCTCTGGTGTCTGCAGTACATATTGGGGATGCGGATGTTCTTGAATATAGCGACACAACTTCTTAAAATCAGAACGGCTTACCACCACGTCGATATCGTCATCCCAGGGGATGAAACCACCGTGACGAACAGCTCCTAAGACATTGCCTCCGTCCAAGCGACAAGAGACTTCGGCCTTTTTTGCTGTCTCAAAGAGATAATCCACCATGTCCAGCATACGCAGCTGGGCCTTGCGCAACGACGACCCTTCCGGATTGTATGCCTTCCGCAAGTCCTCTTCAGTCTCACCTGTATTATATACCTTCATTGCTTATAAAAATCTTCAACCAACGGAATAATAATCTCTGGCACTAGTCCGTCAACACGCTCTCCTTGTGCCACCCTTCTACGGATCTCCGTACTCGACACATCCAGTAATGGGACATTAATGGTTCCCAAATACTGGTCGCGAGGATAGGCTATAATGCGATGATGCCACAAAATATCTTTCCAATGACGCCACCGTTGGAAATGAGCCCAGTTGTCACCTCCTATTATTAAAATGAACTCCCTGTCTGGATAGTCTGCACTCAGGTGCTGCAACGTGTTCCAAGTATAGGAAGGCTGGGGCAGATGGAACTCATAGTCGCAGGCCTTGACACCCTCAACTCCTTCCAAAGCCTTTTGTGCCATTTCGAAACGCAGGCTATCATCCAACAGGTCTGAGTCATTTCGCTTCAACGGATTCTGAGGCGATACCATCAGCCATACCTCGTCCAACTGGCATTGGCGCAAGACTGCCTGTGCCAATGCTATATGTCCGCAATGAATGGGGTTGAAGGAGCCGCCAAAGAGTCCAGTCTTAATCATCGAGGAAGGACTTAATAGTTTTCAGGGCCTCTTGTTTGGCTATTTCCAAGTCATCATTAACGATGACATGATCGAACTGAGAAGCAAACGTCAACTCATATTCCGCCTTTGCCAGACGCTGTTCGATGGCCTCGGGGGTATCTGTAGCACGTCCTATCAAGCGCTTGCGAAGCTCCTCTACCGATGGAGGCTGGATAAACAGGCTCAATGCCTCGTCACCATAGTATTTCTTGATGTTCACGCCTCCTTTCACATCCACGTCGAACACCACATTCTGGCCTGCCTCGCGTTGGCGCTCCACTTGTTGTTTCAGCGTACCATAGAATCGGTTTTCATACACCTCCTCATATTCCAGAAACTCGTTCTTGGCTATCTTGTCCTTGAACTCCTCTGGGGTCAGGAAGAAATACTCTACCCCATCCTGTTCCGTACCACGAGGGGCACGACTGGTACAGCTGATAGAGAAATAGAGTTTCAACTCTGGGTGCTCCTGCATCAGCCACTGCACGATGGTCGATTTTCCACTGCCAGAGGGAGCCGACACGATAAGCATTTTGCCTTTCCTCATTGCTCAATTCGTATAATTAGTGAAATTCGTGGTTAGAAATCAAAGCGCATTCAGCACTTGTTCCTTGATCTGTTCCAGTTCGTCCTTCATCTTGACGACGATGTTCTGCATCTCAGCTTGGTTCGACTTCGAGCCGGTGGTGTTGATTTCGCGTCCCATTTCCTGGGCGATGAAACCCAGTTTCTTGCCTTGTCCTGCTTGGTCAGCCATCGTCTCGCGGAAGTATTTCAAGTGGTTGGTCAGTCGCTGTTTCTCCTCGCTGATGTCCAGTTTCTCGATATAATAGATGAGTTCCTGTTCCAAGCGGTTCTTGTCGTACTCTGCTTCAGGAATCTGCTTCAGTCCATCCACGATACGGTTGCGAATCTTCTCCACACGAGACTTCTCGTACGGTTCGATGGAAGCCAGTAGTTGCTCGATGTTGTCTATCTTCTCGGCAAATTTCTTCTCCAGTGCGGCACCCTCCTGCGTACGGAAGTCCACCAGGTTCTGAACGGCTTCGCACACCCCTTGGCGAGCTGCCTGCCATTCCTCGTCATCCAGCACCTCCACCTCGGTCTTGCTCAGCACGTCAGGCATACGCGTCAGTGTCATCATCCAGTCGATGCCCTCCAACTGATTCTGCTCAGCAAAGGCGTGCAACTGGTTATAGTAGCTCTGCATCAGCGCCGTGTTGACAGGAGCCGCTTCCGTGGTGGCATCCTTCTCTATCCAGATGCAGAATTCCACCTTACCTCTCAACAGTCGTTCAGCAATCAGCTGTCGGATTTCCATCTCCTTCTCACGGTAAAGCGGAGCAATACGGGTGTTCAGATCCAACTGTTTGGAGTTGAGCGACTTAATCTCTACATTGATTTTCTTTCCTTTGTAGGCCACGACGGTCTTCCCGTAGCCTGTCATTGACTGTATCATAATGTTGTTTTTCTTTAATATTGACGACAAAGGTACAAAAAATATCTTAAACATGCGAAGAATGACGAGAAAATTCGTACCTTTGCACATTATTTAATATAAGCAAAGAGAAATGGCTTGTATATTACATATAGAAACAAGTACAAACGTTTGTTCGGTGGCTGTCTCTGAAGACGGACAATGCATCTTCGAGCAATCAGCGCACGGAGACAAGGGTGCCGGTGCTGAGCAACTGGGCACAATGGTGGACGAGGCAATCTCCTTTACCGACAATCACGCCATCCCTTTCGATGCCGTCAGTGTCAGCTGTGGTCCCGGTTCCTATACCGGATTGCGCATTGGCATCTCTATGGCTAAGGGAATCTGCTATGGGCGCGATTTAAAATTGCTGGCTGTTCCCACTTTGGAACTATTGTGTGTCCCTGTCTTGCTGCGCCACCCAGAACTGGAGGAGAATGCCCTGCTGTGTCCGATGCTTGACGCACGCCGCATGGAGGTCTATGCCGCCCTCTACGACCGTTCGCTGAAGACGGTGCGCGAGGTGAAGGCCGACATTGTCAATGCAGACACCTATCGCCAATGGCTCGACGAGCGCCCTGTGTATTTCTTCGGCAACGGTGCCCAAAAGTGCATGGAGACCACCCAGCATCCCAACGCCCATCTGATAGAAGGCATTGAGCCGTTGGCTAAATGGATGCAACCCCTGGCAGAAAAACGTTTCCTTAACGACCAGTTCGAGGACGTAGCCTATTTCGTTCCCTTCTACCTGAAGGACTTTGTCGCTATCAAGCCAAAGCCGTTGCTGTAAGGGAAAAGTGAAAAGTGAAAAGTGAAAAATTATGGAAATCAAAGGATTAGACTATAACACCCAGCGCGAGAAGCTGGTTATGCCTGAATACGGGCGAGAGATTCAGAAAATGGTTGAGTTGGCTATCAGTCTGCCCACCAAGGAAGAGCGCATGCAATGCGCCAAGGCCATTATCCGACAGATGGAGAGCAAGAATCCGCAGATTCGTGATAATGCCGACTACCAGCAGACACTCTGGGACCACCTGTTCCTGATGAGCCACAAGCAGTTAGACATTGACTGGCCCTTTGATGTCAGCAATGCCGAGAAGATTCATTCCAAGCCCCAGCCCATTCCCATTGTCAAGGAGAACGGTCAGACACACATGCGCCACTACGGACGACTGATAATGGAGACCTTCGAGAAGCTGAAGACCATGCCTGAAGGTGCTGAGCGCGACGAACTGGTGCGCCTCACTGCCAACCAGATGAAACGCGACCTCGCCGCTTGGGGACACGGGTTGAATGACAACGAGAAGATTGCCGACGACCTGGCTCGCTTTACGGACGGCAAGATACAAATAGACCTGTCTATGTTCCAATTCGGACCAGTTGGCGTGCCAGCTGGCGAGGGCAAGCGCAAGAAGAGGAAATAACCCATCACATTTTTTGATATGGCATCATTTATAATCGAGGGTGGACACCTGCTAAGCGGAACCATCACACCACAAGGCGCCAAGAACGAAGCACTTCAAGTCATCTGTGCTACGCTGCTGACCAGTGAGCCAGTGACGATTCACAACATCCCGAACATCCGCGATGTGAACAACCTCATCCAACTGCTCCAAGACATCGACGTGAAGGTGACTCGTGACAACAGCGATGAGCACACCTACACCTTCCAGGCCGACCAGCTCGACATACGATACCTTGAAAGCGATGAGTTCGTTCGGAAATGTGCCACACTACGCGGCTCCGTCATGATGATCGGTCCGTTGCTGGCGCGCATGGGCAAGGCGGTCATCACCAAGCCTGGAGGCGACAAGATAGGTCGTCGCCGACTGGACACCCACTTCCTGGGCTTCAAGCACCTGGGTGCCAAGTTCCGTCATATCGAGAGTCGCAATGTCTACGAGATAGGAGCCCGACAGTTGAAGGGAACCTACATGCTCCTTGACGAGGCCTCGGTCACGGGTACTGCCAACATCATCATGGCAGCAGTCTTTGCTGAGGGCACCACGACGATTTACAATGCTGCCTGCGAACCTTATATCCAGCAACTCTGTCACCTGCTGAACCGCATGGGTGCCAACATCAGCGGCATCGGTTCCAACCTGTTGAACATCGTGGGGGTAAAGAGCCTTCACGGCACAGAGCATCGCCTCTTGCCCGACATGATTGAGGTAGGTTCGTTCATCGGTATGGCTGCCATGTGTGGCAACGGTGTGCGCATCAAGGACGTGTCGCTGAAAGACCTGGGCATCATCCCCGATGCTTTCCGCAGACTGGGCGTGAAGGTTGAGGTAGACGGCGACGACCTCTTTGTTCCGCATCAGAAGCACTATGTCGTCGACTCGTTTATCGACGGTACCATCATGACACTGGCGGATGCCCCCTGGCCCGGACTGACTCCCGACCTGTTGTCCGTCATGATTGTCGTAGCCACCCAGGCTCGCGGCTCGGTGCTCATCCACCAGAAGATGTTTGAGAGTCGCCTGTTCTTTGTCGACAAGCTCATCGATATGGGAGCCCAGATTATCCTCTGCGACCCCCACCGTGCCGTTGTTGTCGGACACGACCGCAAAATGACCCTTCGTGCCCAGCGCATGTCCAGTCCGGACATCCGAGCAGGAATAGCCCTGCTGATTGCCGCGATGAGTGCCAATGGTACCAGTACCATCAGCAATATCGAACAGATAGACCGAGGCTACGAGGATATCGAAGGACGCCTCAATGCGCTCGGAGCCAAAATAGAGAGAAAAAACTAGAAAATCTAGACAATCTAGAAAATCTAGAAAATCTAGATCAAAAAAAAGATGATTAAACAAGAGGACGTTTACAAGATAGGCCGTCTGGGCAAGGCGCACGGTGTGAAGGGCGAGGTGTCGTTCCAGTTTGACGACGACATCTTCGACACTTCGGATGCCGACTACCTCATTCTCGAGATTGACGGTATCCTGGTACCTTTCTTCATCGAGGAATACCGTTTCCGCAACGATGCGCTGGCGCTGGTCAAGTTCTGCGATGTGGACACCCAGCAGCGGGCTTCCGAACTGACCGGATGCGACGTCTACTTCCCCCGTTCCATCGCCGATGAGAGTACTGAAGGTCCCTCGCTGGCCATGCTGGTAGGCTTCGACATCGTGGATGCCTCCAATAATGCGGTGGTGGGCAAGATAGCCTCCGTTGACGATACCACGCAGAACATCCTGTTCGAACTGGAGGACGGCCGACTGATTCCCGCCTCTGACGACCTGATAGAAGCTATCAATACAGAACAGCAAACCATCAAGATGAATATCCCCAGTGGATTATTAACGATATGAAAAAGAAGAAACAAATAGCCATTCTCGGCTCTACGGGTTCCATCGGAACCCAGGCGCTACAAGTCATCCAGGAGCACGCCGACCTCTATGAGGTCTACTGTCTGACAGCCAATAACCGGATAGAACTGCTTGCCCAACAGGCTCACCAGTTCAAGCCAGCCGCTATCGTCGTTGCCAACGAGCAGCACTACGAAGCACTCAAGGACCTGATGGCTGACCTGCCCGACGTGAAGGTCTATGCCGGTGCCAAGGCCATCGACGAGATTGTGGAAGCCCAGCCCATCGACATCGTGCTCACCGCTATGGTGGGCTTTGCAGGACTGTCGCCCACGATTCATGCCATCAAGGCGCACAAGGCCATTGCCCTTGCCAACAAGGAAACGCTGGTCGTTGCCGGTGAACTGATTCGCGACCTGGCTGCTGAGTACCACGCACCCATCCTGCCTGTCGACAGCGAGCACTCTGCCATCTTCCAGAGCTTGGTGGGTGAGGACGACAACCCCATCGAGAAGATACTGCTGACGGCCTCAGGCGGTCCGTTCCGCAACTTCACGATGGAGCAGATTGCCAAGGTCACCAAGGCCGATGCCCTGCGCCATCCCACCTGGGACATGGGTGCGAAGATCACCATCGATTCCGCGTCGATGATGAACAAGGGTTTCGAGGTCATCGAGGCCAAGTGGCTCTTCGGTGTCAAGGCCTCGCAGATACAAGTGCTGGTTCATCCGCAGAGCATTGTCCACTCTGCCGTGCAGTTCCACGACGGAGCCGTCAAGGCGCAGCTGGGTGTGCCCGACATGCGACTGCCCATCCAGTATGCCTTCTCGTTCCCCAAGCGCCTGACGCTCAGCGGCGACCGTCTGGACCTTTTTGCCACGCAGCATCTAGACTTCTTCGAGCCCGACCTCAAGAAGTTCCGTTGTCTGGCGCTCGCCTTCGAGGCTATCCAGCGAGGTGGTAACATGCCTTGCATCGTCAATGCCGCCAACGAGATAGTGAACCGCGGGTTTCTCGAGGACAAGTGCGGATTCCTGCAGATGGCTGACATCATTGCCGAGACCATGCAGCGTTGCACCTACTCCGCCACACCCGACTACGACACCTACATCGCCACGGATGCAGAAGCTCGTCGCATAGCAAGCGAGCTGATGTGCCCCCTAAGTTAGGGGGCGACAGGGGTCTGAACAAGCGCAGACCTCTAATAAATGTTTAATCAAAAAAAAGGTTTGATAAACGCTTGTTCAGACCCCCAACCCCCTAACTTAGGGGGTGCGTATAAATGGAAATATTTTTAATCAGAGTATTACAATTCATTCTGGCCATCTCGCTGCTCGTCCTGTTGCACGAGGGTGGTCACTTCTTCTTCGCCAAGCTCTTCGGAGTGAGGGTTGATAAGTTCTACATCTTCTTCGACTGGAAGTTCAGCCTGTTCAAGTTCAAGCCCAAGAACAGCGATACGGAATACGGCATCGGATGGTTGCCACTGGGTGGCTACTGCAAGATAGCCGGTATGATTGACGAGAGCTTCGACACGGAGCAGATGAAGCAACCCGTACAGAACTATGAGTTCCGCGCCAAGCCTGCCTGGCAACGCCTGCTCATCATGATTGGCGGTGTGCTGGTCAACTTCCTGCTCGCCCTGTTCATCTACGGACAGATCCTGTTCTGGTGGGGCGACACCTACATCCCCGTGAAGGATATGACGCTGGGTATGAAGTTCAACCAGGAAGCCAAGTCGTACGGATTCAAGGACGGCGACATCCTCATCGGCACCGAAACACACGCCTTCAAGGACTTCTCCGCAGACCTCTACCGCGACATCTCCGAGGCACATCGCGTGGACATCATCCGCAACGGCAAGCCCATGAGCATCCAGTTGCCTGGCGAGCTGAACCTGCTGAACATGATGAAGGCAGACCCCTCCTTCGTGCGTCCGTTGCTGCCTGCCAAGATTGACAGCGTGCTGCCCAAGACGCCAGCTGCTGAGATTGGTCTGCAGAAGGGCGACGAGATCGTAGCCATGAACGATGACCCTGTAGACAGCTACAACGCGTTCGTCGACCTGCTGGGTCGTCGTGCCGACATGCTAGCCGTAGCCGAGAGCCATGCTGACAGCATGAAGGCTCGCACCGTCACCCTGGTCATCAAACATCAGACATCAGACATCAAACATCAGACATCCGTTGACACCGTCAACACCGTCTTGACGCCCGACCTGAAGCTGGGCTTCACCGTGCAGAGCGTCGCAGGACTCTATAAGCCCGTCACCCGCGAGTACGGCTTCCTCGAGAGCATCCCCGCAGGTATCCAGTACGGATTCCACGTCCTTGCCTCCTATGTCGACGACCTGAAGTACATCTTCTCCGCCGAGGGTGCCAAGTCGCTGGGCGGCTTCGGAGCCATCGGAAGCCTGTTCCCGCCGATGTGGGACTGGTACATGTTCTGGAAGATGACGGCTTTCCTCTCTATCATCCTCGCCTTCATGAACATCCTGCCCATCCCCGCCTTGGACGGTGGTCATGTGCTGTTCCTGCTCTATGAGATGATTACGCGCCGCAAGCCCTCCGAGACGTTTATGATACGCGCTGAGTATGTCGGTTTCGGCATCCTCATCCTGCTCATGGTGGTGGCCAACCTCAACGACATCCTGCGAGCATTGGGTTATCTTTAAGGGAAAAGGGTAAAGTGAAAAGTGAACAATTTGCTTCCGCGTTGAAAGTGATAAATTATGAAGACAAGAACTATTTTGGCTATCGGTATGACTTCCGTAACGATGCTATCGTTTAACGCCTGCCAACAGCACACTCAAGAGAATCCGCTGCTGGCTGAGAGTTCGTTGCCCTTTGGCGCTCCCGATTTCAGTAAGATTAAGACCGCTGACTATCTGCCAGCCTTCGAGGCCGCTATCAAGGACAAGCGCGACAATATCCAGAAAATTGTGGACTGCCCCGACTCGGCGACTTTCGAGAATACCATCCTGCCCTTCGAGGACAGCGGTAAGCTGCTCGATCATGTCAGTCGCACATTCTTCCCCTTGGTGGATGCCGACAAGACGCCTGAGATTGGCGAGATAGAGAAGAAGGTGCAGCCTATGCTGACCGATTTGGAGAACGAGATTGCGTTCAACAAGACACTCTTCGAGCGCATCCGACAGGTCTACGACAAGCAGCACGACCAGCTGACGGGCGAGGACCAGAAGCTGTTGGAGGAAATCTATAAGGGCTTCGTCCGCAAGGGTGCCCTGTTGCCTGCCGACAAGATGGAACGCATGAAAGCCATCAACCTGCGCATCAGCGACTTGCAACAGCAATGGGGCGACCAACTGCAGGACGCCACCAACGACGCAGTGGTGTGGGTAGACAAGAAGGAAGAGCTGGCAGGCCTGAGCGACGCCGATATGGCCCAATGTCAGAAGGATGCCGAGAGTCGTGGTGGCAAGGCGCCCTACGCCATCGTCATCGTCAACACCACCCAGCAGCCTTTGCTCGCCACCCTCGACAACCGCGACTTGCGCAAGAAGGTCTTCGAGGCCAGCATTCACCGTGCCGACGGTACCAACGCCAAGCACAACACGTTCGCGATAGTCAGCGAGATAGCCAAGCTGCGTGCCGAGCAGGCCGAGCTGATGGGTTATCCCAACTATACCGCTTACTCGCTGGAGAACACGATGGCGAAGACACCAGAGCATGTCTACGACTTCCTGAAGAATCTGATCAAGGCGTATGCGCCCAAGGCCGATGCCGAGACGAAGGCTATCGAGGACTTTGCCCGTAAGAGCGAGGGTGCCGATTTCCAGCTGCAACCCTACGACCGCTTCTACTACTCTGCCAAGATGAAGAAGGCGATGCTCGACATCTCCGACGACGAGGTGAAGCCGTACTTCAATGTCGACAGCGTACTGGTCAATGGCGTGTTCTATGCCGCCAACCTGGTCTACGGACTGACCTTCAAGGAGCGCACCGACATTCCGACCTACCATTCCGACATGCGCGTGTTTGAGGTTATCGACAAGGACGGCAAGCCCATGGCGCTGTTCTATGGCGACTACTACCGTCGTCCCACCAAGCGCGGAGGGGCCTGGATGGACGCCTTCCAGGAGCAGACTCGCCGTTGGAGCCACCTGCCCATCATCTTCAATGTCTGTAACACGGCAAAAGCCCCTGATGGCGAGCCTTCGCTGTTGACATGGGACGAGGTGACCACCATGTTCCATGAGTTTGGTCACGCCCTGCACGGCATGCTGTCCAACTGCGAATACGAGACCTTGGCAGGAACCAGTGTGGCGCGCGACTTCGTTGAGATGCCTTCGCAGTTCAACGAGTCGTTTGCAGCCATTCCCCAGGTGTTCGACCACTTTGCGCGCCATTACAAGACGGGTGCGCAGATGCCTGCCGAACTGAAGGAGCGCATGCTCAAGAGCATCAATTTCCAGACGGCCTATGCCCTGGGCGAGAACCTCGCAGCCACCTGCCTCGACCTGGCTTGGCACATGTTGCCTGCCAAGGATGTGCCCACCCCCGACAAAGCCGCAGCCTTCGAGAGCGAGGCCCTGCGCCAGATAGGTCTGCTGAACGCGCAGATTCCTCCCCGCTACAGCACCAGCTACTTCAACCACGTATGGGGTGGAGGCTATGCTGCCGGCTATTACAGCTATCTATGGACGGAGGTGCTGGCAGTCAACATCGCCGATGTCTTTGCCCAGCGTGGTGCCTTGAAGCGCGAGACCGGACAGGCCATGCGCGACAAGATTCTGAGTCGTGGCAATACCGGTGATTTGATGCAGATGTTCAGCGACTTCACGGGTATGCAGCAGCCTGATGCGTCCAGTCTGCTCAAGGCGCGCGGCTTATGATCTAGATGATCTAGATTGTCTAGACTATCTAGAATTATCTAGTTTTTCTAGTTCATCTAGCCTTCAGCCGCTGGTTTTCTGCTTCTAGCTCCGCAATCCGTTGGTTGGCTAGCTCCAATTGCTGTTTCAGCTGGGCGATTTCCTGTTGCTGGTTAGTCCTGTATCCTAAGCGTGCAGCTGTCATTCTTTCGCGGATGCCGCCTTCGGTGACGAATTCCTTCTCCAGCTTTTTCTGGTAGGAAGTCATCATCTTGTCGACCATGTGGCATAGGGTGAGGGCGGTGTTGGCGAGTTCCTCGGCATTCATCTTTTGTATCAGGGGCTCGTAGTCTTTCCACAGGTTGTGCGTCTTGCAGTACTGCTGCATCTTCTCCCAGCGCGGATGCTGTTCGTCCCAGAGCGACAGATGGCGCGTCTTCAGATAGTCCTCGTAGTCTTCGCGCAACTCATGCACACTACCCCGCGCTGCATTCAACAGCTTGATTTCCATCTCCATCGACGTCTTACCGTCTTCCGCGCCCTCCACGATATTCTGCTTGCCCGAGCGAGCAGCCTGCACCATCTGGTCGACAGTCCTGTCGCCGTGCTTCATCAGGTATTCCTTGGTGAATTTAAAGGTCAGCTGATACAGCACATCCGTCTTCTGGTAAAAGAACAACTCAGCCCATTTCGTCTGTTTTCTCAATACCCTGTATTGCTCTTCCAGCTCCATATCTGCATGATTTAAATTGTTGTTATTGGTGATACAAAATTACGAAAAAAATCGGATTCCAAGCGCAAACAGCGATATTTTTTTTCTGGATAAGCTAGATTTTTCTAGATTTTCTAGATTATCTAGACTTTTCTAGACTATCTAGATTATCTAGATCTCCCGCAGCCGTTAATTATTTTTACCGGCCAAAGGGGGCGCGGCGGAGCGGGCGATTAGCGGCTATTCTTAAAAAAAATTTTTTCCTAGGCAGGGCGCAAATTTTTCCTAGGCAGGGAACAAATTTTTCTTCGAGAGGGGGTGGTATATCGCTGATATTGCGGATTGTTGGTTGTAAAGATATTTCACAGCCGCGGCGATAGAAGCGTGACAGGCGTGACAGGCGTGACAGCGAAATCGCTGGGGTGTGAAAGGTGAGTAGAATTTTATTTATATATATATTATATATATTATATATATAAATAAGTACTATGCTGGGTTCGTGAGGGCGCGAAAAAGGCTGTCACGCCTGTCACGCCTGTCACGCCCTCGTCAACCTTCTCAGTCAAGACGGTCTACCTTCTCAGTAAGGACGGTCAACGGATTCAGGGTGACACTTTCGTCGTCTAAAAATTTTGTGGTTCGTGGGGTTCTTTGTATCTTTGCAGAAAATTATGAACAGCATGAAGAGAGAGATTACCGCACGAGAACTGCTGGCGCTGATCAGGAAGTGTTCGTTTGCCAACGCTACGCCCGACCAGGTGCTGACGATGAGCATCATGGAGCTGGCTGAAAGAGCTACCGCTTCCAGCATTTACACCGACGGCCTAGGGTGGCTGATTGGGCAGTTCTGGGAAGACGAGGAACGGCAGTTACCGCGCGATAACCAACCCTTATTGGACGATAAGGGACGGTTATGGAGCCGTGAGGAAATGGGCGACGAACTGACTGACGAGGAATACCTTGTGGCAGAGAAGACATACCACACCGCCGAGTTCTGCAGCGCCCTGTATCACCACCACCCGTTCGACCTGAGCGTGCTGGGCGAGAATGCTCCCACGGGCAGTTTCGAGTATGCCAACAAGTCGCTGATGGAGTGGATACACACGGCTCCGACACGGCGTGTGGCAGCCTTGGTGTGCCACATTGTGCTGCGTGCTGAGCTCGACAAGGCGGTGCGCGAGAACCAAGCCGTTCAGGACTATTATGCCGAGCACGTGTACGGCGCAAGATCCTTCGACTGGCAACAGGTGAGTAATTGCGAGGAATTTATCCAACGGGCTACGAAAGGAATGGAGAAAGTAGCCCACCACTACGAGGAATCGCGGAAGTGGGGCCTTGAGGGCGAGGCGGTCCAGGTAAATGACATGATTTACGGCTGGATGCCCCATATGTTCGAAGAGGAAGTGGTGGTTACCGCTCGCGAGATACTGGATGCTGCCAACCGACTGTTGCCCGACGAGCTGACCTTGCGAAACGACGCAGGCGCGCACGCGTACATTAATCAAGTATTTAAGGAGGCTCAGCAGATAGCCGAGAAGCACGATGTGGACCTTGACATCCACGACGGCTACAGCCTGACGATAGGCTATATGGAAACTTGGCTGGAGCGCAAGTATTGGGGTGACAGACTAGAGGAGGAAGAGGAATGACAGACCCGTCGTCTGAACAGAAAAAGGTAAGATACGACCGTCTGCTGACAGATGCCAACGAGGTATTCGACCTTGGGTGGATGAACGAGGAGCTGACGGAGTGTCTGGTTAACCAGCAGTACTTTCAGCTGGGCACCGCATCGCATTTCGGATTCGGCAACTTCACCCGCTGGCACCGTGCGTGGTACGAGGATGCCGAGCTGTATTTTGCCTCGCAATACCTGCTGGCCTATCGCGACGCCCTGAGCGAGATAGCGGCTACCGTGGACGAGGAGATGCCTCGCGACTACTACGAAGACATGCTGAAGGACGACCTCTGGGCGTTTGTCTCCACGGAACTGGGCAAGGCCTGGCGCGCCACGAAGCAGACGGACGAAGCCGAGAACCGCACCCATCGGTGGAAGATTTCAGCCAAGTACATCTTCAGTCAGCACCGGTTGGGCAAGGACGACGAGGTGAAGACCTTCCTGCACCTGCTGCACCGCATAGCCATCGTGAACGATGTGCTGAACCATCGTGCACAGCGCCACGGACTGACCTATAGCAGGCGCAGGGAGAAAGTAGCCGACCTGGACCCCATCACCGCTTTCTGCGACCGCGTGAAGGACATCGTGAAGAGCTTTGCCCAGATGAACGGGCAGACGGTCAACACCAACGCCAAGGGTGTGGCTGGTCAGTACGTCTTCAAGGTGGACGCCCAGCATTTCTGTCTGATGATGAACGAACTGCGCACCAACTACGACTATTACCTGAACGACTATCTGGAAGGGAAGAACGCCCAGGGTGCCACCCAGTTGTCGCTGGTGTGCCCCTTCATCGGACACGTGCTCAGCCTGCACATCATCAATACCGACCAGTTGCAGAATACCGACCTCGCCCCCGTGTTGCAGCAATACTATCCCGGCATGAAGTCAGCCATCACCAAACTGAGCTCGCGAAGCGGTATGCCTGCCGAAAAGAAGCTGTTCGGAATGGTGGAAACCTTGCTGGAAGACTATCGAGAGCAGTGCATTACTTTTCTGAAATCCGTAAGTAATTCAGCAATCCGCTGAAATTCAGCGGGTTAACACTCTTGAATTACCTACTCATACACCTTGTTTTGAGCCGAAGTAAGTTATTCCTTTGCAGAGACATAAAATTTAAGTATCATGCAAAGGATTTATCTCGACGGGCAGGGCCACAAGGTGGCTGCTCCCGTAAGCTCGAAAGAGCAGTATTTCGCGATTCGTAACACCGTGTCTAACCGTGAGAACCTGATGAAGGCTCACCAAGGCGACGAGGACGCCAAGCGCCGACTGGTGCAGTTCAACTACAACGACCTGTTGCCCGACGGCAAGTTGGCAGGCTGTTGTCATCCCTCCAGCTACTTTGCTGGCGACGTGGACTGCGAGGGGCTGGCAGCCTCGAAGGAGATTGCCCAGCGATTCCTGGCGCACAAGGATGAGATTGGACTGATGGAACTCTCACGCTCGGCACGCTACGGATTGCATTATGTCTGTCGTCGACAGATGGGTCGCACCATCCTGGAGAACCAGGTGCGCGTGGCACTCATCACGAAGACAGAGATGGACACTTCGGCTCACGACCTTCAGCGCGTGATGTTCACCGTCACCGCCGACAGCGACGAGCTGCTCTACCTGGACGACGCCATCTTCCAGGAACCACTCACCATCGAAGAGAGTGAGCGTGAATACGAACAATTAAAGGAACGCGAGCGCGAGGGATTGGAAGAGGTACCCGCAGGCGCGAAGAAAGCCAACAAGCACTACCGCCCGTGGGAGGAGCAGACTCTCCCCCAACCCCTCCCTATGAGGGAGGGGAGTGATTACTCTGCAAGCCAATCTTTAGTGAATGAGGTATCTACGCCCCTCCCTCACAGGGAGGGGTTGGGGGAGAGTCTTCCTTCCTTCAACGGCATTCCTTATTCCTCAATCATCAGCGAGTGGTGGCGCCAGCACGGAGGCGAACCCAAGGAGGGTGTGCGCAACATTGCCCTGCACAAGTTGGCCGTACACCTGCGCGCCATCTGCGACAATCGTCAGGATGTGCTCCTGGAGGTGATGCCCCGTCTGGGACTCTCCGACAACGAGCTCCGCAGCATCATCGCCTCGGCCTGCAAGGAACAGCCCAAGGGCTTGACCATGGAGATGAAGGCGGTGCTGAAGTGCACAGCGGAACCGACCCCTTTGTGCACTTTGCCGCCTGAGATGCCCAAGAAGTTGCCGAAAATCATCAAACTGCTGACCTCGAAGACGCCCGACATCTACAAGCCGACGGTGGCGCAGGCGGTGTTCCCGTCATTGGCTGCGCATCTGTGTCAGGTGTATTTCGAGTACATCGACGGAGTGATGCATCAAGCCACGCTGATGAACGTGCTGATGGCTGAGACGGGTGCCGGCAAGAGCTGTGTCGACAAGCCCATACAGGCTATCATGGCTGACATCAATGCTCGCGACAAGGCGAACCTGGCGCGCGAGAAGGCGTGGAAGGACGAGGTGAACGCGAAGGGTGCCAACAAAGACAAGGCCAAACGCCCTGAAGGTCTGGTGATTCAGCAGATTGACGCCGATATGACCAATGCCGCCTTCGTGATGCGTCTGGAGGAGTCGGAAGGACATTTCCTGTATCTGAAAATCAATGAGATTCAGCAGCTTGACGCGCTGAAAGGCAACGGCAAGGCTGGTCAGCAGTTCCAGATTATGTGTCTGGCCTTCGACCCCGACAGCGAGTATGGTCAGACGCGCGTGGGTACGCAAAGTATCTCGGCGCGCGTGAAGGTGCTCTTCAACTTCAACGCCTGTACCACCATCAACAAGGGGCGTCAGTACTTCCGCAACGTGCTGGTCGACGGACCCATCTCGCGCATCAACTTCTGCACCATCCCCGAACAGCCCATCGGCTCGCCCATTCCCAAGTATGGCAAGTATGACGCTCAGTTTGCCGAGGAGTTGAAGCCCTTCATCGACAACCTCTGTGCGGCTCGTGGCGAGATTTACTGTCCTGAGGCCTACAAGTTGGCGAAGAAGCTGGACGAAGAACTCAAGCAGAAGGCTATTGAAAGCCAGAACCGCACGTTCGAGAACCTGTCGTTCCGTGCCAACGTCATTGCCTACCTGAAGGCTTGTGTGCTCTACGTGGCTAACGGTTGCAAGTGGGAGAAGTCGATAGAGGACTTCATACGCTGGAGCCTGAACTACGACCTATGGTGCAAGATGGAGTTCTTCGGCGACGCCATCACCCAGGCTAACCGCTACAACGGTCCCAGCAACAACCAGCCCAAGAGCATGTTGCAAGACCTGCCACAGGTGTTCACGCGCGAAGACGTGAAGACGCTGTATATCAAGAGGGGTATGGACACCAGCAAGGTGGCGCAGACCATCCGTATGTGGAAACACCGCAACCTGATTATCGAACTGCCAGACGGCACGTACAAACAACTGAGGTACGCCGCCTAAGCGTGACAGGCGTGACAGGCGTGACAGCAAAAACAGCGTGAAGCGCACGACCAAAACAAAGGGGACCCGAAAGCGAGTCCCCCTTTTTTTTATCCTTTCTGACAATTCTGTCAAATGATTATTCTGCGGCTTTGATAGTCCAACGACTTGTAACATTCCAACCATTAGTGTCATCTCCGGTACCTGCCGTTTTTTCCCATGGGGCAGAAGCAGCTTTCGTAAACGTACATTCAACAGCTGGGTCCACACTGACACTGGCTCCTTTGAGCCAATTTTGAGTAGCACTATTATCTATTATAGAAGTTGCCCAACATGTCAGAGACTTCAACTTAAAGCAACGGTAAAACATTTGATAATAGCATTCATAAACCAATTCTTTGGCTGGCAGAACAGGAGCTACTTCTAATTTACTACAGCCCTGAAACATATAAGCATAGCACTGACTTGACAACTTCTTTGCAGGCAACTCAGGAGCTTTTGTCAACTCAGTACAGCCTTCAAACATTCTATAATAACAATACCAGATATTGGTTAAATTCTCAACTTTCAGTTCCGGAGCTTCGGTAATTCCCGAGTAGGCAAACATGCTTTGATAGCACCCTGGTGCCAAATTCGTTGCAGAAAGCTTAGGAGCCACAGTAAGATTCCTACAATTATTGAACAGATAAGCATAGCAGCTTTCTGCCAGAGTCGTGGCTGGAAGCTCAGGAGCCTCGGTCAGACCCGAATTATTGAACATATTGGAATAGCAATAGTTACTCAATGTAGTAGCAGGGAGAACCAGTTTGTATTTATCGTGATTGACAATAGCATATTTATATATCGTTTTTTGTGCTTCCGCATCCCATGTTGCATCTAGTTGGTTATCGTTGAAAAGACCACTAAGTGCATATTCCTCCTTGATAGTCTTGTTCGTATTAAAGTCGCCCTTGGGGGTAATCATGCTCATCACGTTACCATATACGGCACACTCAACAGTAGGGTTAATCTGGACATGAGGATCACCAGTCCAGGCTCCTGTTGCCAAATGGTCATTCTTACTCGTGAACTGAACCTTGTCGCCCTTATCTACTTCAATAGCCGTAGTTGCAGTGATGCTTACTTCCGTCTTCTTGATACCTTCCTTGGTAAAAACAGTATAGACAATGGGCTCGTCAAGCGTGATGCTATTTTCGTAATTTACATTAATCTTACCATCAGCCTTGGCCTCCAGCGTCAGCGGACTCTGCACCTTAACCTGGAACTGGGTTGCACCAGCCTGATAATTATCGTTGGCTTCAACCCTTACCGTAATGGTTGCTTCACCATCCTCCAGAGCGGTAACCTTACCGGAAGGATCTACAATGGCTACGTCGGGATTGCTCGACTCATAGGTAATCTTCGCGGTGGAAATGGATGAAGCCTCAATCTGATAGGTTCCGCCGGGAACAATAGACACCGATGTGGTCTTCAACTCCAGATAACTGCTGACGGGATTGTCCATCATGGATTTGAATTCGTCACAACTGGTCATACCGAACACGAGGGCTACGGCAACCAGCAAGCAATGCATAGTTTTTTTCATAATAGTTTTAGTTTTTGTTATTAAACAGAAATCGATTAGTAATCACTTTGGGGGCAAAGATAAGAAAATATTTTATACGACGAAAACGTTTACGCTTAAAAAATATTAATCAGTGAATTGTTTGACACGCCAAGAAGAAACGGCAGTTGCCTGTGGGTGCCGAGTTTCCTGATGATTACATCTTTCAAGTGCTTCTTACTGCTGATGTTATCAGATGTATTTCGCAATCAGTTTCAGACACTCGGCGGCATTGACCGGTTTGGAGATGAAGTCCACACAACCGGCATCCATCGCCCGCTGACGATCGTTGTCGAAGGCATTAGCAGTAACAGCCAGCACGGGAAGGTTAGGCATCTGCAACTTAATCTGCCGGGTAGCCTCCAAGCCGTCCATAACAGGCATCTTCAAATCCATCAGTACCATATCCGGGCGCTCAGCCAGCGCCTTCAGCACGGCCTCCTGTCCGTTGGCAGCATGGGAGAACTCATAGTGCCCTTTCAGGATATAGGTCATCAGCAGGTAGTTGCTATCGTTGTCCTCTGCAATCAGAATTTTCTTCATATCGCATTTATCTTATTTCTTACCTCTAATTTCTCACCTCTTACCTCTTACCTCATACCTCATACATCATACCTCATACCTCTATTAATAGGTCTTGCCGTCATGAGGCTTCTCACCAGGCACATAAGACCTCCAGCGCCATAGCTTGGTCATATCCTCCAGCGTCTTGCCCTTCGTCTCGGGAACCAGTCGCCATACAAAGACAGCAGCGACAAGACAGATGATGCCGTAGAGTCCGTAGGTGAACCAATGTCCGAAGTCGTCGCCCTCCGTCAGGTGCATGTTGAACATGGGCACGAACGTTGACGAGACGATGAAGTTGAAAATCCACTGGAAGGCAACGGCGATGGCAACAGCAGCACCACGAATGGTGTTGGGGAATATCTCGGCTATCAATACCCAGCAGATGGGGCCCCATGAGAACATGAACGAAGCCGCATAGACGAGCAGTGAGACAGCGGTGACGAGCTCCAGACCGGCGCGACCGAAGGTGACGGCAACGCCGAAGGCACCCAGTGCCATACCCAGCGAACCGCTGATGAGCAGGGGTTTTCGCCCCCATTTCTCCACCGTGAAGATGGCTACCAGCGTGAAGAGGAGGTTGATGACACCCATGAAGACGGTGATGACCATTGGGTTCTCCATTCCCATGTCGCCAAAGATACGCGGTGCATAGTAGAGCACGGCATTGATACCCACAGCCTGCTGGAAGACGCTGAGCATGATGCCGATGAAGATGCACATGGCACCGTAGGTCATCAGCTTCTCGGTCTTCTGCACCAGGGTCTCCCTGATGGCATTCAGGATGAACTGTCCGCGATCGGTACCGTTAATCTTAACAAGTACTTCAAGGGCACGCTGATCCTTGCCTACAGAAACCAGGAAACGGGGACTTTCCGGAACAAGGCTGATGAGCACGGCGAACATGCCTGCAGGGATCGCCTCGGAACCGAACATATAGCGCCATCCCGTGGTAACGGTCCACTGAGCAGCAGGGTTGATAGCTGCCAAGCCCTTGCCCATCTCCTCGACAACGGGCTGGATGTGGTCGCCCAGAATGAAGAAGTTGACAAAGTAGACCACCAGCTGTCCGAAGATAATGGCGAACTGGTTGCAGCTGACCATCATTCCACGGATGTTGGAAGGGGTAATCTCACTAATATACATGGGACATACCGCTGATGCCAAGCCCACACCGATACCGCCGATGATACGGTAGAAGTTGAACATGAGCAGCAGCGAGAAGGAGGGCTCGCCATGTGAGAAGAACATGAACTCGGGCTCCATAGAACCTAAGGCGGAGACGAAGAACAGGACACCGGCAATCACCAGCGTGCGCTTACGCCCCAGGTTGGTAGCCAGGAACCCCGACAGGGCCGAACCGATGATACATCCAATCAATGCACTGGCGGAAGTAAACCCATGCCAGCCATCAGTGTAGGTAAAATCCTGAGCATTGGCAAAGAATGCCTGAAGGCCCTTTTCTGCGCCAGAAATCACAGCGGTATCATAACCGAAAAGCAAACCGCCCAAAACGGCGACCAACACAATAGAAAACAGGTAAGCCGAACTACCTCTCTTTTGGTATTCCATATTAATTTATTAGCGTTTTACGTTAGCACTTTTAGAAATGAACGTACAAAAGTAAAACTTTTTTTCCGAAATCCTTGCGTTTTCTCCAACTTTTTAACTAATTTTGTAGCACCATTTCAATTTAACAACATGACAGTAGCTGACTATATCAACCAACAAACAAGTGACGAGCATCGTTTCTCGTTCGAAGTATTGCCCCCGTTAAAGGGAAACGGCACGGAAGCTTTGTTCCGCACCATCGACAAACTGGCGGTGTTTAATCCGGCTTTCATCAACATCACGACGCACCACTCGGAATATGTATACAAGGAATTGGACAACGGACAGTTCGAGCGCCAGCGCATCCGCAGACGACCTGGCACAATAGCCATCGCGTCAGCCATCAAGCAACGGTATAACATCCCCGTAGAGCCACACGTCATCTGCAGTGGACAGACCATCGAACAGATAGAATACGAATTGCTGGACTTGCAGTTCCTGGGCATCCGCAACCTCATGTTGCTTCGTGGCGACAAGGCCAAGGAGGACAGTCGCTTCACCCCTACTCCAGGCGGACACGCCCACACAACGGACTTGATCAAACAGGTGGTACGCTTCAACGAGGGATTCTTCGCCGACGGCACACCCATCAAGCATCCAGGACCGAAGTTCGACTTCGGAGTGGCTTGCTATCCTGAGAAACACGAGGAGGCGCCCAACCTGGAACGCGATATGGAATACCTGAAACAGAAGCAGGACTTGGGCGCGCAATATGCCGTCACGCAGCTGTTCTACGACAACGAGAAATACTTCCAGTTCGTGGAGAAGGCTCGTCAGATGGGCATCACCATCCCCATCATTCCAGGCATCAAGCCGATGGCGAAACTGAGTCAGCTGACGGTGGTACCCAAGACCTTCCATTGTGACATCCCAGAGGCGCTGGCAAAGGAAATCGTCAAGTGCAAGACGGACGAGCAGGCGATGCAGTTGGGCATTGAGTGGACTACACAGCAATGTCGCGAACTGTATGCACACGGCGTTCATAACATCCACTTCTACACCGTCTCGGCAGTCGACTCGGTGGCTGAAGTTGCCAGACGGCTATTGTAAATACCACATCTCGGCAAAAAAAGAAACAAGTTTCTTTGTTTTGCGCTCGATTTTTCGTAACTTTGTCCCCGATTATGGCTTTTGAACAGGTGATAGGACAACGGGAGGCGCAGGAGCGCCTGCAACAGATGGTCAGCGAAGGCCGTTTGCCCCATGCTATCATGCTGTGCGGACCGCAAGGGTGCGGAAAGATGGCGCTGGCAATGGGATTTGCCAAGATGCTGCTGGGCGACAGTCCGATGCTTCAGAAATGGGAACACCCCGACTTGCACTTTACCTATCCTACCATCAAGCTACCGTCTATGGGCGACCACAAGCCCATTAGTGACGACTTCGCCAAGGAGTGGCACGAACTGATTATGGCGGGTCCCTACTTCACGATGACGGAATGGATGGAACAGATGGGGGGCGAGAACCAGCAAGCCATCATTACTGCTGGCGAGAGCGACAGCCTGATCAGGAAGTTGTCGCTGAAATCCAGTCAGGGCGGCTACAAGATAAGCCTCATCTGGCTACCTGAGCGCATGAACATTGAATGTGCCAACAAGATACTGAAACTACTGGAAGAGCCCCCTGCGCAAACGGTATTCATCATGGTCTGCCAAGAGCCCGACCGACTGTTGGAAACCATCCGCAGTCGTGTGCAACGCATTGACGTCAAGCGCCTCGCTGACGAAGACATCGAAAAGGCTCTGCGTGACAAGCGCGGACTGACTGAGGAAGTGGCGCATCGCACGGCTCGCATGGCTAACGGTAGTTGGCTGAAAGCACTTGAGATGCTGAATGCCGATTCGGAGAATGAGCTCTTCCTGGACATGTTCCAGACCTTGATGAGACTGGCCTACCTGCGCAAGGTCAAAGACCTGAAATCATGGTCAGAGCGCATGGCATCGATGGGGCGTGAGAAGCAGAAGCGATTCCTGGAATATTTCCTGCGACTGGTTCGTGAGAACTTCATGTACAATTTCCACCAACAGGAACTATGCTACATGACACAACGCGAGGAGGATTTTGCCAAGAACTTCGCCCGCTTCATCAACGAAGCCAACATCCTGCCTATCAGCGAACTGGTCAACAGAGCCATCCGCGACATCGGGCAGAACGCCAATGCCAAGATTGTATTCTTCGACATGGCGCTGAAAATGATTGTATTATTGATTCAGAAATAAAATAAGATAAATGGAAAAAGAACTGACCATCAAAACAGGATGTGACCGTGGACTGTGCAAGCATGCTGTAGGACGACAGGACAGACAGCTGAACACGTATGACTGGTTGGCTGACGTACCTGGAAACATAGACACGACAGACCTGGTGGAGGTGCAATTCAAGCACACCCGTAAGGGTTACTATCATAATGTCAACAAACTCGACCTGAAGAAAGGCGACATCGTAGCCGTAGAAGCCAACCCTGGACACGACATCGGTGTGGTTACCCTCACAGGACGCTTGGTAAAACTACAGTTAAAGAAGGCCAACCTGAAAAGTGCCGACGACATCAAGCGTGTCTATCGTATCGCACGACCCTATGATATGGAGAAGTTCCGCGAAGCCAAGGCTCGTGAGCACGCTACGATGATTGAGAGCCGTCAGATTGCCAAGGGACTGGGACTGGACATGAAGATAGGCGACGTAGAATATCAGGGCGACGGCAACAAAGCCATCTTCTACTATATCGCCGACGAGCGCGTAGACTTCCGTCAGCTTATCAAGGACCTCGCTGCTACTTTCCACGTGCGCATTGAGATGAAACAGATTGGTGCCCGACAGGAGGCCGGACTGATTGGCGGAACAGGACCCTGTGGACGCGAGTTGTGCTGTGCCACCTGGATGAAGAACTTCGTCAGTGTCGGAACCTCAGCAGCCCGCTACCAGGACATCTCACTCAACCCCCAGAAACTGGCAGGTATGTGCGCCAAGCTGAAGTGTTGTCTGAACTACGAGGTCGACGATTACGTGGAAGCCAGCAGAAAACTGCCTTCCAAGGAGGCGATGCTGCAGACGCAGGACAACGACTACTACTATTTCAAGGCAGACATCCTGGCTGGACTGGTCACCTACTCCACCGACAAGAACATCGCTGCCAACCTGGAAACCATCACGGCTCAGCGTGCCAAACAGATTATAGAGATGAACCGAAAGGGAGAAAAACCCATCTCACTGACTGAGGATGCTAGCAAGAAGGCACCTGCAGGACCTATCGACCTGGCTACGCAGGAGAATATCAACCGCTTCGACCGTGCAAAGAAGAAAAAGAAGAAGAAGCCCAGAAAGCCGGTACCAGGCGGACAACAACCCACGAATGCGAAGGAATAACCACACCTTATTATATATAGGAGGACTCTTCGTCCTCCTTCTGATGGCTTGCAACCAGCAAACCGTCTATAACCGTTATCTGCACACATCTCTCAACGGATGGGAGCGCAACGACACGCTAAGATACGTCATTCCGACGATTCAGAAAGACGGCAACTACATGGAAGAGATCGGGGTTCGCATCAACGGCAATTATCCTTTCATGAAACTATGCCTCATCATTGAGCAAACCAAGATAAACACTCATGAGAAGCGCACAGATACCCTACTGTGCGACTTGATTAACAAACGAGGTCATCCCTTAGGAAGCGGCATCAGCAAATATCAAAACACCTTTCACCTGACAACCTTGCAATTGAGCAAGGGCGACTCGTTGCGCATCTGTGTCCGTCACGATATGAAACGCGAGATGCTGCCTGGCATTTCCGAGGTGGGTGTCCGTCTCTACAAACGCTAACCTACTACGACCGTATCAGATGACGGGTAGCGTCCAGACGCAAGAAGATAAACAATAGCAAGGTAAAGCCCCATAGTGAAGAGCCACCATAACTGAAGAATGGCAGGGGAATGCCGATGACAGGAGTCAGTCCCAGCACCATTCCCACGTTGATGAACACATGGAACAGGAACACGCTCAGCACGCAATAGCCGTAGATACGTGCAAAGGGAAGCGGTTGTCGCTCAGACAAATAGATGAGTCGGAGTATCAACAGCAAGAACAATATCAACACACCGGCAGAACCCAGGAATCCTTCTTCTTCACCCACTGTACAGAATATAAAGTCGGTGTCCTGTTCCGGCACAAACTTCAACTTGGTCTGTGTCCCGTTTAAGAAGCCCTTTCCCTCCAGACCGCCTGAACCGATGGCTATCTCACTCTGATGCACATTATACCCTGCACCACGCAGGTCCTCGTCCAAGCCCAACAGCACATTGATACGCGAACGCTGATGGGGCTCCATCACATTCTGCATGATGAAATCAGCACCGTAGAAAAAGCCGACCGAACCAATCGTAAAGAGGGCGATAAAGAAATAGTTGCGGATGCGCGATCCCAGTCCTTCCCATATCAGATAGCCTATCAGGAATATCGTCATAGCCCACTGGATATAGATCACTTCAAGGGGTATCTTAGCCAGGAAGTATAAGAGTAATGTCAAAGCCAGGCATCCTGCCAGCAGGCGCCATGCTACACGTTTGTTACAGTAGGTCCATACCATACCGATGGAGAACACCTGTACCAGGAACAATACCGAGAACTTGCCAATGGAAGTGACGGAGTCGGCAAAGGTAACATCCGCAAAACGGATACCCACCACGAAGTAAACCACCATCGCCACACCAGTGAACAGGATGGAACCGGGCATTCCCTCCCGATAGAACATCAGGAAGAAGGACAGATACACCAGTGCCGAACCGGTCTCACGCTGTAAGACGATGCACACCATCGGCAAGAGGATAATACCTATTGTCACTGCAAAATGCTTCCATTGGTTGATGTTATACCCGTAGGCCGACATGAACTTCGCCAATGCCAGCGCGGTGGCAAACTTGGCAAACTCTGCTGGTTGTAATCGTAGCGGGCCCAATACCAGCCAGGAACGGGAGCCTTTGATGCTATGCGGATTGAAAATGGTGGCAAAGAGCAGTATCACCAGCAGGAAATAGATGATATAGGCAAAGGTGTCGTAGAACCGGTCATCCAGCATGACAATGACAAAACCCAGGATGATACTGGTTCCTATCCAGATGATCTGCATACCCGAACGGGTAGAGAGGCTGAAGATGTCTGTTTCGCCATACGAGTAACTGGCACCGCACACGCTAATCCACCCGAACGACAACAGGGCGATATAGAGCAATACCGTCCACCAGTCAATGGAGCGTAAGACGCTTGTCTGTCGTTTATCTGCTTGTCGTACCATAAGCAATGTGTCTGTGTTGGAATTCCTCAGCACGCTTCAGGGAGGCTTCTGAGAGTTTTCCGTGAATATACTGTTCCATGATGAGTCCGCCAATAGGCACACCGTAAGTAGCACCCCAGCCACCGTTCTCCACATAGACGGCAACGGCTATCTTGGGATTGTCCATCGGTGCGAAACCCATAAATACGGAGTGGTCGTGTCCGCGGTTCTGGGCAGTACCCGTCTTGCCGCAAGCCATAAAGTCGTACTTCGCCAGTTCGTGGCACGTTCCTCCTGTTGCCGAAGCGCGCATGCCCTGTACCACATAGTCGTAGGAAGCCCGGCTAGCCATCGTATGACGACGTTTGGTATAGAGGGTGTCCAACGGCTCTCCCTGTACTTTCTTCACCACATGCGGGGTGATGAACCATCCTCGGTTGGCAATGGTAGCGCCCAGGTTGGCTATCTGAAGCGGAGTGGCATTGACCTCACCCTGTCCGATGGCAATAGAGATAATGGTCAGTCCGTTCCACGAACCCTTATAAGCCTTGTCGTAGAATTGCGCATTGGGGATTAGTCCGCGCTTCTCTCCTGGCAGGTCGATACCCAGTTTATAGCCGAACCCCATGCTGACCATATAGTCGCGCCACTTATTCATCGCATTCTGTACGGAACCGTATTTCGACTTTGCTCCTATCATATAATAAAGGCCCCAGCAGAAATAACCGTTACATGAGGTGGACAGGGCGGGCACCAAAGGCAGGGGCGACGCATGACCGTGACAACCTACATGCAATCCCTTGTAATTGAATCCGTGACTACAGGGAAATGCCGTATGTGTCGGATGGATGATGCCCTCCGTCATAAAGGTAAGACCTTGTGTCGTCTTGAACGTAGAACCCGGTGGATACTGACCCATAATACTACGGTTTAGTAAAGGTTTCCACACGTTCTGACTCAACAGGCGATGACTCTTGGAGCGCTGGCGTCCAACCATCATGCGTGGATCGTAACTCGGCGAACTGACCATGCATAGCACCTCACCTGTCGAGGGCTCAATAGCAACAATACTTCCAATCTTGCCTTCCATCAGTCGCTCACCCAAAGCCTGCAGGTCGGCATCCAGTCCGAGTGTCAGGTTCTTGCCTGGCACCGGCCGACGGTCGAACTTACCATTCTGATATCGTCCTTGCACTCGACCGTGTGCGTCACGTAGCAATATCTGCATACCCTTCTCACCACGCAACTGCTTCTCGTAACTACGTTCCACACCCAACTTGCCAATATAGTCGCCCGGCTGATAGTACTCATCTTCCTCTATATCGGCAGGTGACACTTCTGCCACATCACCTAACACGTGGGCAGCAAAGGGATACTGGTATTGACGAATACTACGCCGTTGCACGTAAATGCCCGGGAAATGGAACAGCTTCTCCTGGAACACGGAGAAGTCCTTGTCCGACAACTGACTCATAAAGAGCTGCTGGGTGAAGCGCGAATAGCCCGGATTCTTTGAACGGTCCTTGATGGTCTCCATGCGCTGAATGAAGTCTTCCTTCGTGATGTTCAGTGCAGCACAAAAGTCAAGGGTGTCCAGATGACCCTTTGCCTCGTTCACCACCACCATGATATCGTAGGCTGGTTGGTTATACACCAGCAACTTCCCGTTACGGTCGGTGATGACACCTCGCGACGGATATTCTATCTTCTTGAGAAAAGCATTCGAATCGGCACTCTTCTTGTAGTCGTCGCTCGAAATCTGAAGCATGAAAAGGCGGATGATGTAGATTACCACAATGAGTGTAGCCACACCAGCTATGACATAGTGCCTATAGTCTAACTCGTGGTTTTTCATTACTTGCCTCTTGCTATCTCAAACGTAAATATCAATAATAGCGTGATAAGGGTACTGCCGACGACGCACATGGCCCAATGCTTCATGTCGGAGAGGTTAAAAAACTCCAGTGAAAAGAACACCACACAATAGAGGGATACCAGCGGTATGAGATACCATGCATACTTCGTCGGACCAAGTGTGCGAAGTGACGGTTCAAAGCTGTCTGCTGAGTCGTGCGGAGCAAAGAGTTCCAGCCAATAAGGCTGTATGGCAGCAATCAGCACCAACGAGCCAGCTGCCAATCCTGGTGTGTTATAGAACACATCCACCAAAAGCCCGAGAAAGAATCCCCACAGCAACAGCGCCCACTTGGGATAGTTTCGGGCAAACATGGTCACGAAATAGACGTAGAACAAGGGGGTAGCACAGTTGAACAGGTGTATATGTCCCAACACCAATACCTGTGCCACGAGGAATAGCAGGAACAAGCCCGCTTGTTTCATGATATCCGTTGCCATCTTTCGCTATTCGTTAACATTGAGTTTCAGTGAGTCCTGAGCAGCTCTCATCAGCTGCATGCGCTCTGCTATCGTCTTATCGGTGATAACCATCACATCACGCAGGTTGCCAAAATCGGTCGACAAGCGCACCTTGAGCTTATAGGAAAGTCCGTCACGCGAGTTGTAGACTTCCACTATCTGGCCAACCAACACCCCTGCAGGGAAGATGCTGGAGTATCCGTTGGTTTCCACCCAGTCGCCTTTCTTGAAACGGGCATGTCGGGGGATGTCCTCCACAAAAGCATGTCCGGCATCACCACCATACCATCGCAACACACCAAAATAGTCATATCCGCGGATAGCACAGCTGATGCGTGACGAACGTCCGTTCAGCACGGGTATCACTACCGAATAGTGGGCTGAAGTCAGGTAGGTCACACCTACGATTCCCTTACCACATACGACACCCATGCCTTCCTCTACGCCGTCAGCACTTCCTTTGTCTATCGTCATCAGGTTGTTGACCTTGTCCAGCTCACTTGAAATAACCTTTGCCGATAGCAACTGGTAACTTCTCAGGGTATCTATCTGCTGTCTGTCCTTCGCATCCTCCTTCTGGGTGGCTTCTCCGTAAAGACGACGAAGCTGAGTGACCTGACGCTCCAAGTAGAAATTACGTCGCGCCAAGTCCTCATTCGCTTTCGTCAAAGAGAAGAAAGACGTCAGTTTTGAGGTTCCTTCATACACTTTCCCGACTACCACATTGGCGGTGGAGAACCACACGCTCCCCTGATAGCTGTTGTATTGTGTCAACAGTACCATGCTGATAATCTCGAGCACTACGAAAATGGCCCAATGGTAGTGTCTGCTTAGGAAGTCCAGCAGGTTTTTCATCCGTCGCTACCTTATCGCATCAGGAACGTGAAACGGTCTACATTCTTCAAAGCCACGCCAGCACCCTGGGCAACAGAGTGCAACGGATCTTCTGCGATGTGGAACGGGATGTTGATCTTGTTCTCAAGACGGCGATCCAAACCGCGCAGCAGGGCACCGCCACCAGCCAGCCAGATACCGTTCTTCACAATGTCGGCATACAGCTCAGGCGGGGTGTTCTCCAGTGCTGAGAGAACGGCATTCTCTATCTTTGCTACGGTCTTGTCAATACAATGGGCGATCTCTTGATAGCATACAGGCACCTCCATAGGCAATGCCGTGATACGGTTCGGTCCGTGTACGATATAGTCCTCGGGGGCTTCGTCGCCCAGATCTGTCAATGCAGAGCCTACAGCAATCTTGATGCGCTCAGCCATACGCTCAGAAACCTTCACATTGTGCTGACGAGCCATATACTCCTGGATGTCAGCCGTCAGGTCGTCACCAGCCGTACGGATGGAGTTGTTGCTGACGATACCTCCCAGCGAGATGACGGCAATCTCCGTAGAGCCACCACCGATGTCTACAATCATGTTGCCTTCTGGAGCCTCAACATCAATACCGATACCTACAGCAGCTGCCATCGGCTCGAAAATCAGATAGACATCACGGCCACCGGCGTGTTCTGCAGAGTCACGAACGGCACGAAGCTCTACTTCGGTAGAGCCTGAAGGTACGCCAATCACCATACGCAGTGAGGGTGAGAACAGGCGTGAACCCGTATGTACCATCTTAATCAGTCCGCGCATCATCTGCTCACAGGCAGAGAAGTCGGCAATTACACCATCGCGCAACGGGCGTACCGTACGGATGCTATCATGTGTCTTTTCATACATCATCTTGGCCTTCGATCCGACGGCAAGCACCTTATCGGAATGACGGTCAAGCGCTACTACTGACGGCTCGTCGACAACCACCTTATCATCACTGATAATGATGGTGTTGGCCGTTCCTAAGTCCATTGCAATTTCCTGGACAAAACTAAAAAATCCCATTCTAATTTACAATTTGACAATTTACAATTTACATCTTACTTGGCAAACCAGGCATGGATGGCTGTGTCGTAGTGTGAGCTAACGCCGAAAGCACGGGTAGCAAACATGCGTCGTTGTTCCTTCGTGGTCTCTGCTCCCTGCTTCTTCAGGATATCGAGCAGCACACTGTATTCTGCCTTACTGGGTACAATAACCACATCGTTGAAGTTCTTGGCACCAGCACGAATCAGCGAGATGCCACCGATGTCAATCTTTTCGATGATATCTTCCTCGGAAGCACCACTGGCTACGGTCTGCTCAAAGGGATACAGGTCAACGATGACCAGGTCAATCTCGGGAATCTCATACTGGGCCATCTGCTGACGGTCTCCTTCGTTCTCACGACGTCCCAGAATTCCTCCAAACACTTTGGGATGCAAGGTCTTCACGCGACCGCCCAGGATAGACGGATAAGTGGTGACATTCTCCACCTTCTCACAGGCATAGCCTAACGACTCGATAAAAGTCTGAGTACCACCTGTCGACAGGAACTTCACACCTTCATCGTTCAGTTTCTTGAGCAACTCATCCAGCCCGTCCTTATGAAACACGGAGATGAGCGCAGTCTTAATCTTCTTTGTATCTGCCATAAAAATATAACGTTATATAATGATTCTGAATCGGGCTGCAAAATTACAAAAAAGACGGCACATTGCCACACGTTTCTCCTAAAAAAAACGCTTTCCTATAAAAATAATAATGTAAGTCAATGAAAAGACACGAGGGGGCAACGGGTAAAAACGACCAAATTTGTTCGTTTTCGGAAAATAATTTGCCGATTATTCGTTCAAATCAAAATATTTTCGTACCTTTGCAGCGGAATCAATAATCAACCAAATGACATATATGAAGAAAAGACTGACGATGATTGCTGTGGCTACGCTGATAGTAGCCACAGCAACGGCAGGCGGACTGATGACCAACACCAACTATCACATAGCCTTCGACCGCATGATGGCTCGAGGTGCATCTTTAGACATCGATGCCGCCTACTCAAACCCTGCAGGACTGGCCTGGGGGCACGAGGGCTTCCAACTCTCACTCAATTTCCAGAAACCTTGGCAGTATCGTGATATCGAGCTGACAAGCAACGGACAGAAGACGCTCTATGAGGGAAAGGCTTCTGCTCCCATCGTACCCGCCTTGTTCGCTTCTTACAAGAAAGACCGCTGGGCAGTCAGCACCATGATTGGCATCGTGGGCAGTGGTGGTTTCGTGGAATACAAACAGGGTGTGCCTATGTTCAACGTACTGTTGCAGAGCATGTTAGCCACCAACGGTATTACCCCCGACACCTACTCCCTCGACTCGGAGATGAAGGGTAAGCAGTATATCTATGGCGGACAGGTCAACTTCACCTACAAGATTCTCGACTGCTTCTCTGCAGCTGTTGGCATTCGTGCCAACTATTACGACGGCTACTATCGCGGTCACGTCAAGGCGGTGGAGCATCCGATGTTCGGCGATGTGGCTAAACTGCTGCTCGACGTCGATCAGAAAGGCTGGGGCTTCACACCGATGATCAGTGTCAACTACCATCAAGGACCGCTCACGCTCACCGCCCGCTATGAGTTCCGCACCAAACTGAACCCCAAGAACGAGACGAACATCCTCGATGCCGGACTGGGTGCCAAAGTCGTTGAATACATGGTGAAGACCGACCCCAATGCGGAGGCTAAGCTGGCTGCCTTGCAGGCTCAGCTGGGTGCCTATACGGCTCCTTACCAGAACGATGCCCGCACGCGTTACGACATGCCTGCCCTACTCTCTGTAGCCGCTGGCTACGAGTTTTCTCCCAAGCTCCGTGCTACCCTCGAGTATCACTTCTTCGACGACAAGAATGCCAAGATGGCTAACGACCGTCAGAACGAGCTGAAGCACGGCACCCACGAGATTCTGGCTGGTATCGAATACGACATCAACGAGAAGTTCACCGTCAGCTGTGGCGGTCAGCGCACCGACTACGGACTCGCCGACGGCTACCAGCAGAACACCTCCTTTGCCTGCGACAGCTGGTCTATCGGCATGGGTGGTGCCTGGAACATCAACGAACAGGTTCGTCTGAATGCCGGCTACTTCATCAGCCTTTACAGCAACTACGACAAGCAGGCCGCCTACGGTCTTGAGACCTACTCACGCACCAACAACGTCATCGGCGTAGGTATCGACTGGAAGTTCTAAACTGTAAAAAGGGAAAATAAAACAACAAGCGGGGTCTGTGCCCCGCTTGTGTTATTTGATAACAACCTTACGTCCACCGACGATGTAGATACCGCGGGTGGGATTGGTTACCTGACGACCCTGCAGGTCGTAAATCTTCTCACGCTGACCGGGTGCCACCGTGCCTTTCACCTCCTCTATGCCGGAAGGACTGAGGTTGAGAATATAGTTGAGACCCTTCTGAGCATTGATTTTCCCGTAGCCCCATCGGATGGGTGTCTTGGCGGTGAAATCGTCGTTTTCGCACGCGTTCTTCAGCGCGTCCTTTATCTGTTCAAAGGTCAGTCCGGGCTTGGCTTGCAACCACAGTGCGATGATGCCAGCCACGTGGGGAGCAGACATCGAGGTACCGTTATAGGCTGTGTACGGACAGTCTTTCCACTTCATAGACTCTTTGGGCGTGCCCGGATCGTCATATTTGAGGACTTTCGCGTTGATAGCCGACACGATGTTGACACCGGGAGCACATACCATTGGAGCATTGACCCCGTTGGAGAAATGGCCGTAGCTGGAGAAGTGAGCGATGTCGCCGAGGGGGAATTCCGAGGAGGCGTCTTTATCATCAGCCGTATAGTTACGCGACTTGGTGTTGGTACAGTAGGCTCCTACGCTGATGACGTTGGGCGTGGAAACCCAGTCGCTGGCGGAGATGTCATTGTCGGCAACGGCGCATCCTGGGGCATTGCCGTATCTGTTGTTCTCCCAGAAATCCATTTCCAAGCCGTCGTAGCCCTCTACAGTGAGACTGAAGGGGTCGGGTTTGCCGCCCTCGTCGGGAATATATATCGTACCGCCGTAAACAGCCTTGATGTGGAGTTTGCCGCCAACAGTACCCACACTGATATACACCTTTCCATTGGTTAACAGGGCAAGATCTTTATCAAAGGGCGCGAGAGGGTCTGAGTCTGAATCGTCACCGTTTGCTCCCTTGGAGACGGCGGGGTCGCCTATCTTATAGCTCACCTCGAGCCCCCATTTCTGAGTGTTCTGATGAAGGATGGCCATCTTCACCTTGACCGTCTGGCCGACGACGGCAGGTTGGCGTGAGTATCCGTTGGAGTTGGCCTGTGTAGAGAAGACGTCGCCATATTCAGTATGACCTTCGACCATGGGGAACACGGTTTTGAGGGTGTTGTCGGTAGCTGTAAACTTCTTGTAGATATGTGGAGTCAAACTACCCTCGTTGCCGGAAGACATGACGGGAATAGTCGTCTTGGCTACTTCGCCCAGCATCTCGGGTATGGTGCCGCTGCCGTTGTGCGGTCCCTCATGGCTTCCGATACTCATATTGATAACGAGGTCTATTTTCTTCTGCTTGGCATAGTTGACAGCAAACATCAGCGCCTTCTCCAAACTGCCTTGATAGGTTTCATAGCGCAGGGCGTCGTATACTGTATTGATGGGAATCATCATGATGTCGGCTTCGGGAGCCATACCGGTGAATCCCAGGGCACTCTTCGTTCCTACGGCGATACCTGCAGTATGGGTTCCATGGGTGTCAAGGGGATCGTCTTCATCGCCAAGCGCCTGAATGCCCTCGGGGGTGTCGTAGTAGTAGCCGGGAGCGGTCACCTCACCCGCCTTGGGGTCGGTGTACGTCAGCTGTTTATGTCCTGCTTTGCCAATATTATCTTCCATCATGTAGACGCACTTGATGCGGCTGTTCCCGTTGGCATCGGCAAAGGCGGCATGCGTGAAATTAAAACCACGGTCGATGATACACACCATCACTCCCTTGCCGGTGAGCGACGTGGCGGCTCCTGCCGGTTTGTTGAGGATGTCACTGACCTTGGTTGCCTTCACCGAGACGTCGGTCAGCGGCTTTCCCGTGTGGGTGACGTCGATGCGCTCGATGCCCTTCAGGGTGGCGATACGCTGAATACTCGATACAGGGATGTTGATGACGGCCTGTTGTCCCAGCACACCCTCTATCCGACCTCCTGCGTCACGAATGGCATTGTAAGTCTCCACAGCAACTTCATCAGCGACTTTGACCACCAAGGTGAGGCGGTTCTCGTCGGCATTGGCGCTACGGCGCCCTTGTCCTTCTAACGCCTGCTGCTGATTAGTCAACAGCTGTGCGTCCAGTGTCATTTTGTCTTGTGCTGCAACCGTCATGCTGACAGCCAACAGCACCAATAGGTAGAATTTTCTCATTGTATTTCGTTTTGTTTTTATGAATGATATCTCATCGTGAACGATGTTGCAAATTTACAATTTTTTTTTGATATGCAAGCAAAAACGCCTTATTTTTATTGAAAAAAAGCTTGCGTGTCTCACGACAGGCAAGCCCTAAAAAACTAACACTATGGAGAGAAAAAAATCACTTTTGCCTTTTCCTCAGGTATTCTTCCGTCTTGCAGTAGCGCCCACTGACTTCGTCGAATACGATATGGTTTCTGTTCTGCCATACGCGTAGCGTGCTTTTACCGTCACCACTCTTGCCTTGACTCAGTCGCATCTGCTGATACTGGTCTAAGGTAAACTCGTCAGGTAGCAAGTCCAGCAGGTTCTGGGGACCCGACTGACGCTGTATCTCATCCTCTTCACGCAGTTCCTTCTCCAGTTGCTGCCCGAAGTACAGCATCTTACACCACAGGTTGTATTTTTCGCTCCAGCGTACGAAGTCCGCAATCTCTTTCGACCATTTGTAGCCGTGCGCCACATAGAGCACCATACCCTTCAGCCACGCTATCACATTGGCGCGATACGACAGCACCTCGTAGGCATCTGAGTCATAGAGCCTGGCAACATCCCAGTTCTCCTGCTTCATTTCCAGCGACAGCTTCTTGGCCTGAGGACACTCGATGAGTCCGTTGGCGCTGTCCAGGCGTTCCAGATAAGGCTTTAGCTCATCGGCAAACGCTTGGTCGTAGATGCCCTGGATGGGTTCCGTATCTTTATCGTCCTTATCCTTGATGATGGCGGCGATATCCAGTCGGCTCACCGTACCGTCGTTCACCATCTTGTGGAAGAATCTCCTGGCGTTGGGTGGTGTCGTGCTGGCATTGAAGTTCCACCTTAAGGGAGCTATTCCTGATACCGAGTCAGCACCTACGCGCTCCTGGCCGTGTTCAGAGTTGTCGAAAGCCTTCCTGATCAGCAGTCCTACCTCATCCACGGAACTCTTTGACGTCACCTTTTTCAGCGCCTCTATCTCGTCCACGATGGTATAGACATAACGCTCTCCGTTGTTATTGGCATCCACGATGCGCTGGTTGAAGACGGCATCCGTCAGGTTGTCAATCAGCCGCTGTATGCAGATATCCGCAGGACGAGGGTCTTTCTTCTGCTTTCCAGGAGGGTTCTTCTGCTTCCATTCTGCTTCGCGCTTACGGTTGGGCTCATCGCGTTCCTTGATATCCGCCATGATATAGTTGATAGGCTCCTTGATAGTACCCTTACCGATACTCTGTCGGCCTATCAGCACGTTCATAAAGGTTGCCTCGTGCTCCACGTTATCCCAGTAGCGAAACTTCACTCCATGCAGATGAGCACCCAATGCAGGGAATACCGCACTTGCCACAATAGGCTTATAGAACCAGGGCACGTTCTTCGTCAAGAGTCTCAGCAGCGGAGGCAGCTTCTTGGGCATTGGCGGCGGTGTGGTCATCGTACCGCCACAGGCCTTCACACCCGATGTGGCCTTCAGCGCCTTCAACACCTGTCTTACCCTGTAGGGCATCCCCTTCTTGGGCTCTTTCAGGGCACTCTCGATAGTCCTGCGCCATTCTGCCAGGTCTTCCTGTGTGCAAGTGCCGTCGGGGTTCTTCCAATAGTTCGGTATCACCTTCAGCATCTTCTCCAACGAGTAGTCGCAGATACTTCTCAAGGTCACTGCCAGCTCGAAGGTCAGCACGTTACGGTCACCGTCGGAAGGGGTCTTGCCGTCATTGAACATCTCCCAGTACTTTTCCACGATATCCGTATAGAGAATACCGTTATATTCGGCCTTCTCGTCATAAACGATGGATGGCAGAGGACTGATGGCTGAGGGCTGAGAGGTGTCGTCATTCGAACTGTAACACTGTAACGCTGTAACAGCGTCTTGCAAATCACATGCCTCATTCACAAACAACGCATCATCCAGATACAGCAAATCCTCATCAGAAGCCGTTGTAGTAAAGAATACGCGTGTGATATCCTTAGCTTGCTTATCATACTCAACTTCGAGCAGTTGGCTTGCCCACCTTAGGTTGTCCTCTTGTGACAGCTCGGGACGTCGCTTGAACACCAGGTGATAGCCAAGACTTCTCGCGCTCTTCTCCAGCATCTGAAGGCCCAGTTCCTCAACCTTGCTGAGTATTCGCTGCTTCATCTCCTCCATCTTCTCTGGAGAAATATGGTCAATGTCCATTCCCACAGAGTTACTCTTTGTCTTCGTGCCCTTCAGTGTGCCGTCGGGGTTAGGCAAACACGAGTAGTTCATCTGAATAAGATCGCTCTTCACGTCAGCTTCATTCTCACGCACAGCCTTCACTGTCCTTTTTTGCGTTGCTGAGTCACGCAACTTCAGGTACTGCTTTCTGGAGGTGATGGGGTGCATGACTTTCACCCCATCCTCCTTTCTCTTTGTTATCAAATACGCACTCATTACCTTACACCTTTATACAGTTCATTGATTACTTTCTGTGCTATAGCGCTTGCCTGTCTTACCAGCTTTTCCGGTAGTTCCGCAATACGTTCCTCCTCCATCGAGAATACGAAATAATACTTCTTGTTCTTACCCTTCGACAGCGAGCTATTGTCTTCACGGAACAGCGGCGTATTCCTGACACGTTTAGGCATCTGCGAGAAATAGACGTTGCCGTCCCTCATGACCTGCACCTTGAAATGACCGATGACCGGCTCCAATTGCACATCCTCGCAGCACTGGAATTCACCATAGACATTCTCTTCCGACTTGCCGACAGTCATAAAACCATCAAGCGTTACCTCACTCTTTACAGCATCAAGCTGAATAATACTTTTCTTTGTTGCCATCTTTATCTGAATTGTAATAGAGAGAAGTTTTGAGAAGGGGCCCCGACATCATGACTGATGCTCATGATTCTCTCTGCTTCAACTCAGGGTTAAACTTTAATATTCTAAGCGAAGCGCATTTAATCTTTAATTTTTAATCTTCATCACTTCCGTTGCCAGAATTTCCTGAAACACCTGTCCCTGATATTCGTGCGTAGAGAACCGAAGGGTGGCAATCACCACATCACCTTCGTAGAATTTACAACCCGCCAGATTGCCCAACATGCTGCAAGCATACTCGTTTTCAAACTTGCCGCCACCCAGTTCGCGCAACACGATGTTACACTTCTGAATCTGACCACTCTCAGCCTTTTGGCTCTGTACGCTGAAGGTCTCGCCTTGACGTACCACTTTCAAAATTTTTGTTTCCATCAATTTAAAATTTAATAAATGAATAGGCAAACGCCCTAATATTTTTCTTAACACTTACCTGCATTTCGCAATCCTTCCGACATTTCCCAGCACCTGCATACGTAACCAGGCTCCACCTGTATCTTTTTCTTCGTACACAGCCGCATAGTCACCAATCGGATATTTCCCTTATATCGGCACGAAGCGCAACACTTCTTCACGCTAATGCCATATTGATTCACTTCGAACTTCATATAACCATGATATGTCTTCTGTTATTCTCAGGTCTCACTGCAAAGTGCAGCCAGATAACGTTCTTGGCTCTTTCAAAGATTATCTCGTCAAAATCCTCCCTCTGCCGGTCAGCAATGTCCAGCAGAATCACCGCATAGCGCAGCGCCTGTTCCATTCCAGCCACCCTGATGTCAGCAGCACAGCCCGTCAGGTGATTGCTCGTAGCGACACCCCCTACAGCCCTGTTCACTGCCGGGCTTCTGAAAGCACTGTTGATAATGATAGGATCATCCCCTTCACCATACGTCTTATTCCACTCCCGTCGCAGTTCCTCCAACCATCCGCATACACGCTTCAGGTTCTTCACTTGCGCCTCATTGGGCACATTCTCTGCTTTAACGCTTGTCTTTGTCATCTCCGCAAGGGAGAAGTGTTCACTTAATCTTCCCATAACTTTTTGTTTTTATTTAATAATGTTCGTGCGAAACCAGCGTACTTGGGTGTTTATTGAGACCCGTTCCTGACTGATTTACGCCGACAAAGGTAAATGGGATTATTAGGGATTGCAAGTTTTTTAACCCTATAAAAAAATCCCCTTGAAACCACTGAGTTTCAAGGAGATAGAAAAAACAAAGATTTTACGGTGACCTAAAAAGAGACTAAAAAAACACCATCCCTTAGAATAATCCCTTAAAAAGATTGTAAGGATGTGCCTTCAAATCATCGATTATTTTCTTAGTCCAATTATATAGTGCGCCTTCGCGTTTGCGTTCAAAGCGTTCTATGTTTTCAAGCGTTGACTCATAATTAGTCTTATTCCCAAAATGTGGATACAACGAGCGTGCTAAGTCAGCTTTCACAACGTCTGCCTTAAACACATAAAAACAGTTAAGAGCGGCTATCATTTGACAGAGATACTTGTTTCTTGTCTTCGAAGAAAGTAACTTCTCTCTAGCCTCTTGTTTCATGTCTTCATCGAATAGCAGCATAGAGAGATACTCGCGAAGGAAGGTACTGCGTAAACCATCTTTCAAGTATGGCTGACAAGAATTTAATATCAAGGCACAGTCTTTGATAAGGCCGTTTATCATGTTTTCTTCATAACGTTTTAGATAAGGCTTCAAATTGAGGTCGTGTTCTGCCATATCCTCGTGTATCAGATCTAGCATGACATCAAGACGTGCAACGGCCTCCTTCTCTTCATCAGTCAGTTGCTGATAGTTCCTATAGAGATACTTACCCATACGCTTACCGTCAAATATCAGAATATTCTTTCCCTCGTCAGCCCATCTTACAAAGTAGTCAAATCGTGCACATTGTTCATCAATATTGGCGGGCATTTCATAGGCATCGTTAAAAGCCTCTTTTGGTATATCAATTTGACAACGATTTATATCACCTCGCGTAGGGACTGGCCTGTGGCGAAGGAATGTAGTTTTCAGAAATAGCACTATCTCCTGTGTTTGCTTTTCTTTTAATTGGTCAAACGTTACCCCGTCGTACTCGTCTTTCCATTCATCATATTCTTTCTGCCAATCCTCCGAACAGAATGTTTCGACGGTTTTTTCCCACAATCTCAGATAATGATGGTCTTTCGGATTGCTTATCTTCTTTTTTATCTCAAAGAGTAAGTTTGTTATCGTCTTAAGCCCTTTTCTCAATGCGTATTTAAGAACTGTTTCACTAATCCTTTCGTCATCACACAACTGAATCATACAGCTCTTAAACGTCGTTATCTGGTCTTGAGTAAAATTCACCGAGCTGTCGTTGTTCGGAAGGTAGTCAACCAGCTGATTAACTTCTTTAATGGGTTCATCCACATGATAGGGACTTTCCATATCAAACACTTTATATAAGCTGTCGTTATTGCCAAACAGTTCTAATTTATACCAATACCGAGGATTCAGGAATTGATCGTAATTGATCTCAACAGCCTCCATCTCTATGTCAATATCCACTTTCTTGTTCAATTCTTCCAATTCCTGTATCAACTCATTGATATAGGAGATGATGCCGATAGCATACATCCGTCTGAATATATGAAAGCCAAAAACATCTATTTGGGATGACTGTTCTGCCAACTCATGGAGCTTTTCTATATGTTGATTGGTAATCATGTTTTAGGTCTTGTATATTGAAAGCGTGAGCACATCAGGCAATGCAAAATCACTCCAGGCTTTGCCGACCTTGACAGACTTCCACACTGCACAAATGATGCTCACGCTGTAGTTATTGCTTCTACGCGCAAGCGCCACTTGTCGCTTTGTCAGTCTGCGTCTGTCTTTTCTCTTGTTTGGCAAATTTGGAGTGATCAGATGAACGCTGCTACCTTGTTGGCGACTCGCTTTCTTGACTACCTATAGGGATAGCCTCCTTTTATCTCGCGTTCTTATTCGTTCGTATTCAGGAATTTCGTTAAGTATGCTTTCAGCTTGTCAATGACTGTCTGCTTCTTCTCGCCACTTTCGGGCAGGAAGGGATTCGCAGGAGGCAGTATCTTGGCAATGCCTGTACCAGTCTCAGTCACATAGCCATCCTTGAAGGCTCGCTGCATAAAGGCTTCAGTCTCTGCAGGCTTCAGACGCTCTTCTGCGATGATGGCGTTCAGCTGTCTTTTCTTCTCTTCTTCTATAAACGCTTCCCAGTCGTCGCCCACATTCTTGCCCTTTTCGGGAGTCATGCTTTCAATGAACTTCTCTATCAGGTCGCGTTTGTCTCTCATATCAGGGCTGGCTTCCACCTGTTTGCGAATGCTCACTATGATGGTCTTATCCTGACAGTTAGTGTCATGATACTGTTGAACCAGTTGCAGGATATAGCTGATGTTCACCTGTATCTGCTTCACCAGTTCCATTTCGAAAACGATATCATCTGTTATCGATTCATTATCACCTCCTGGCTTTGGCGTGAACTCACCATGCAGCGTAGTGTACCATCCTCGATAGTCTTGGAACTGCGAATCAGACAACAGCAACTTATCACCCTCGAAATCGTCAAAGGCACTCAGCACATTTCTCAGTCGTAGGAACTCACCAAACAGGCGTATGAATGCTTTCTTGGTTTCCTCGTCCAGAATATTCGCAATCTTCTCAACAGGATATTGCTCCAGCAAGCGTTTCACAAGTTCAGTATATGGCTCGTGGAAATTGCCTTTCTCGTCCTCATAGCCTGTCTTGTAATACTCTTCGAACGACTTCATAAACACCAGTCCGCTTGCCTTCTCGTCACCAAAGATGGCAAGACTCTTGTTGGTCGCCTCTTCCAGATTACGGAAGCAGACGATGTTGCCACAGTTCTTGACTGCATTCAGTATTCGGTTCGTTCTACTATAGGCTTGCAGCAGTCCGTGCATCTTCAGGTTCTTATCCACCCAAAGCGTGTTCAGTGTCTTGGCGTCGAATCCCGTCAGGAACATTCCTACCACTATCAGAATGTCTATCTGCTTGTTCTTCATGCGGAGCGAGACATCCTTGTAGTAGTTCTGGAACGAGTCGCCATCCGTCGAATAGCTGGTGCCCCATGTCTGGTTATAATCCTTGATAGCTGCATCCAGCGCATCGCGGCTCTGCTTATCCATCTTGCCTGCATCTTCTGGATTCTCGTCCTCTTGTGTTCCCCATTCATCCTCTTCTGGCTCATTGGCAGAATAGGTAAAGATGGTGGCTATTTTCAGATCAGGTGTTCCTGGCTCTGCCAACTGCTTCTTGAACTCATTGTAGTATTGTATGGCTGTAGGAACAGCATCAACGGCAAGAATACTATTGAATCCTCTCGTTTTCACTTTAGCCTTCTGTTCCTCAGCCTTTCTACCTTTCTTGATGACATCCTCCACATTCAGGAGTTTGTTCATACCGTAAGCCTCTGCACCCTGCTTGGTCTTTTCAGCAAAGTGTTCTATGATGTATCGGGTGATGATGCTGATGCGTTGCGGATGATGTAAAGCCTCGTCTTTGTCGATGCCCCACACCTGCTTGCGCTCCACATCGTTTTTCATCTTCATGGTGCTTTCGTAGTCCACATGGAATCGCAACACATTCTTGTCCCTGATGGCATTGATGATGGTATAGGTATGCAAGGGTCTTGTTGGCTTGCCTTGATCGTCAGGCTCACCACCAAACAGTTGTGCTGTCGTTGAGTATTTGCTGCCTTTGTGCGCATTGACGGCAAAGATGGGAGTACCCGTAAAACCAAACATCAGGTATTTCTTGAATCGCTTGGCAATGTCCTGGCGCATATCACCAAACTGGCTTCTGTGACACTCGTCGAATATCAGCACGATATTCTCTTTCTGCAATATCTCGCGCAGACGCTCGTCGTTGTCGTAGAACTTAGGCTTCATCAGGTTCGACAGCTTCTGTATCGTCGTGATGATGATGTGGCAGTCGTCACGCTTCAGCTGACTCAGCAGCACTCTTGCCGACGAATTGGAGTTGGCACAGTCCTTCTCAAAGTTGTCATACTCCTTCATGGTCTGGTAGTCCAAATCCTTTCTATCTACCACAAACAGCACCTTCGACACCTGCTCCATCTTCGAAGCCAGCTGGGCAGTCTTGAAGGAGGTCAGCGTCTTGCCCGAGCCTGTGGTGTGCCAGATGTAGCCACCAGCCTTGATAGTTCCCTGCCAACGGTTATAGATAGCTGTCTGTATGCGTTGCAGAATCTTTTCCGTTGCTGCTATCTGGTAGGGGCGCATCACCAACAGCTGCTTATCCACATTGAACACACAATACTTCGTCAGGATGTTCAGAATGGTATGCTTGGCAAAGAATGTCGTTGTAAAGTCCCTCAGGTCAGTCAGCAGCGTGTTCTCCTGATCCGTCCAATAGGAAGTAAACTCAAACGTATTGCCATCCGTCTTGTGCTTACGAGGTCCACCATCTGCCTCTTTCTCTTTGGCATAGCGTGTGGTATTCGAGTAGTATTTCGTTTCCGTTCCGTTGCTGATGACGAATATCTGCACATAGTCGAACATCGCCTTGCCTGCCCAGAAGGAATCCCTCAGATAACGGTTTATCTGGTTGAAAGCCTCCTTGATAGCCACCCCTCTGCGCTTCAGTTCGATATGCACCAAGGGCAGGCCATTGACCAGTATGGTTACATCATAGCGATTCTTATGCGCACCATCCTCCACCTCATACTGGTTGATGACCTGCAGACGATTGTTATAGACATTCTGCTTGTCTATCAGCTTGATGTTCTTCGTCAGTCCATTGTCCAGTGTCAGGTTCAGCACGTAGCCTTTGCCCTGTATCATCTCCGTCTTATCGACAATGGTCATCTGCTCATTCGAAATCATAGGTAGCAGGCGTTTCCATTCCGAGTCGCTCAGCACTACCTCGTTCAGAGTCTCCAGCTGATGGCGCAGGTTCTTCAGCAGTCCTGCCTCATCCTTGATGTGGGCATACTCATAGCCCTGCCCTTGAAGCTGCTTAATCAGCGACTTCTCCAGTGCAGCCTCGCTCTGGTATCCCTCAGCAGGCTTAGGCTCCACCTCGTAGTGCGCCATCACCGTCTGGTGCTCCTGTTCTACTATGATTTTATAATCGTCCATAAATCAAATATTTTTCTTGTTTTTAATTGTTGGTAATAAAATATTGTTTATCTTTGCAGCGGAAAATATAAAAATAGCAGTTATGACAGCAGTACAAATGCAAATCAACACTGAGCTTTTCGGGGCTCTACAAGCCATATCGGGTGACGAAGCCTTGATGAAAAAGGCTGTGCGTGCACTCAAGCGAATTGCTGCACAGAAGCAAACGAGCAATGTTATGCCAATAGCAGAGCTGGAGGAAATAGTACGCCAGGGAGATAAGGAGATTGCTGCAGGTAATCTGCATCCCATTGCTATTGATGACCTATGGAAGTAGTTCTGCTTGAAAAAGCCCGTAAAGATCGTGATTATTGGAAGAAGACGGGTAATGTAAAAATCATGAAGCGCATCACCGACCTGCTTAATGATATAGAGAAACATCCTTTTACTGGTATAGGCAAACCAGAGCCATTGAAAGGCAATCTCCAAGGCAAGTGGAGCAGGCGCATCAACAATGAGCACCGCATGGTTTACTCCATTAGCAGTGGACGTATTTACATTTATGTCTTTTCGTTGAAAGGTCATTATCTCTAAATTTTATCAAACGTCAATAGTTTATTACGATAATATTCATATTGCTTTTCGCGCTCTTTCAGCTGCGCTTCCAAGTTCTGTATAGAGGTTTCGAATGTATCGAGGATAGAGACAATGCGCTGCTGCTCTTCTTTCCCAACAGATGGAATAACATATGAAAGCACACGTTTTTTCTCGCCCCTAGGCATCTTACCATCCTTCAATGCCTGATTATAGTATAGGAAGAAAGAATCCGAAGCTAAACAATAAAACATAAACTCTGGTAATAATGTGTCATTTGATCTTATTACAATAACATCACCATTTGTTCCTCCTTCTCTGTCAGACAACCATATTTTTCGTAAATAAGGACGTATGTTTCCGATTAAGACATCACCCTTTTGATACCTTATCCAATTTCCCTCTGATGGAACATTCTCTGCATCTTTTCTACCTGATTTATCTTTTAGCAAGTTTTCAACACTGGTATAGTTTTGTGCAGTCAATTCATTTGCAAGAATTCTTTCTTTAACAAAATAGGCAACTTTCTTCATTTCCACTCCGGGCTTTCCTTCGAGGTCGAGGAGTTGGTCACGATAATATTCGTATTGTTTTCTTCGCTGGGCTATCTGCTCCTTTAGGTTGTCTATAGCAGAAGTGAAGGTATCAAGGATTCCCACTATCCGAGTCTGTTCTTCAAGAGAAGGGATGGGGATAGAAAAATTATCTGTATCAGCTACACATAGTTGTGGCAACTTTACAGAATTGGCTTTTGCTATATTTCGAAAGAAATCTGTTTGTGTTGTCAAGAAATAGTATATGAACTTTCCTTCCTGTTTGTTATCAAAGGAATAAGACCACATTTCATTCTTATGAGTAAATGGTTTCTCATAGAACTCAAAATCTATATAACCTCTTGATTTTACTATTATACTTGGCAGTTTATGAGCACAATTTTTAGGGAGTCTGGATTCGTCAATATCAGCTATTGTTGAACCTGCCGCAAAAACTCTTACGTTACCATCTTTGGATGCTAACTCGCTCATTTGTCCTGCAGTAATAGGAATACCCTTATTTCTTCTTGTAATTTCTCCTAATTTCTTCCACTCCACCATACTCTACTCTCCTAATTCATTAACAATAGCACAAATCTTTTGATTCAACTCATTGCCTTCGGAAACCAACGCTTTGAGCTTGGCATTGACTTCCTTAATGTCAATTACCTCGCGAGTGTCTTCTTGCTCTACATAGCTGCTGACGCTAAGGTTGCAATCGTTCTCTAAGATATCGTCGTTCTTCACCAACTTGGCAAGGTATTGCTCATCTTTGCGTTTAGCAAACAGCTCCATAATCTTGTCCTGATGCTCAGGCAATAGCACATTCTTGTTGCCATCCTTCTGGAAAAGCTTGCTGGCATCAATGAAGAGCACAGAGGCATCGGTCTTGGCACTCTTCTTCAGTACGATGATACAGGTAGCAATACCCACACCAAAGAAGAGGTTAGCAGGCAGCTGGATAACGGTATCAACATAGTTGTTCTTGATGAGATACTGGCGTATCTTCTTCTCGTCACCACCACGATATAGAACACCAGGAAACTCTACTATTGCAGCTGTTCCTTTTTCGCTGAGGTGCCAAAGCATGTGCATCGTGAAAGCCAAGTCGGCAGCACTCTTAGGCGCCAGCACTCCTGCTGGGGCATAGCGCTCGTCGTTAATCAAGATGGCATTGTCCTTGCCTTCCCATTTCAGTGAGTAAGGGGGATTGCTGACGATGGCATCAAAGGGAGCATCCTGCATGTGCTGGGGTTTCAGCAACGTGTCCTCCAAACGAATGTCGAAGTTGTCATAGTTCACATTGTGCAGGAACATATTTATTCGACAGAGGTTGTAGGTCGTGGGGTTCACCTCTTGTCCGAAGTATTGCAGGTTGGGATTCTGCTTGCCTATGGTCTTGGCAAACTTCAACAGCAACGAGCCTGAGCCGCAAGCAGGGTCATAGACCTTCTGGATATTGGGATTGTTCCATGAGGCCAGGCGTGCCAACAGCTCTGAAACCTGCTGAGGGGTAAAGAACTCGCCACCACTCTTGCCGGCATTGGCTGCATACATCTGCATCAGGAACTCGTAGGTGTCGCCAAAAGTGTCATTCTCCGTGTTGTTGTATTTGGAGCCCAAATCCATTTGTGCAACGGTCTGTAGCACTTTTGCCAGCAGCTGGTTACGCTTGATAACCGTAGAACCCAGTGAGGCACTATCCACCGTGAAGTCAGAGAACAGACCGCGCAGGTCGTCTTCTGAGGGTGTGCCAACAGCTGAAGCCTCAATACTACGGAAGATGCTGGTCAGACGCTCATTCAGGTTCTCGTCCTTATCGGCAGATTGTACCACATTTTGGAACAATTGCGAAGGCAGGATAAAATAGCCCTTCTCCTCGACCATCTTCTTGCGGATGTTCTCTGCCATCTCGTCGCTGATGGTGGCATAGTTGAAGTCGGGCTGACCTGCATCTGCCATCAATTGATGGATATAGTCGCAGATATTTTCTGAGATAAAACGGTAGAAGATGGAGCCCAGCACATAAGCCTTGAACTCCCAACCATCTATGCTACCACGCAGATCGTTAGCTATCTTCCATATTGTCTTGTGCAGTTCTGCACGTTCTTGCATTATTGCCATATATCTTATTTCTTTTTCGTTTCTTTTTAAATACCTCGTTATTCTCACGAACCGCGAGGTTATAAAACTATGTTAAAAATTTTTTATTATGCTACAGGCGACATCGCTATGTCTGCCCTTCGTGCAGCTAGTAAAAACCTATTAAAAACCTATTAATCTGATTAACTTAATATTCAATGAAGGTATGTTTTATTCTCACTTAATCACGACCCTGAGCTTTGCTCGAGCTCGTTCACGTTCGGAAGTGAGAACAAGCTCTCACTTCACTCACTTAATCACGACCTTCTTGCCATTGATAATATTTATACCCTTCTTGGGCTCGGACTGGCGAACACCATTCAGGTCGTAAATCGTAGTATTCTTAATTTGCGTATTCTCAATAGCCTTGATTCCAGTAGGGTCCCCTTCTGAAATGAAGAAAAAGTCCTTCCACTGATCCGCTGCCTGATAAGCGGACATGGTACCGGCAGGAACGGATAGTGTACAATTCCACTTGTTGATGTCGTCCAAAGCCTGCGTGCTACAGGTCGGTGGCGTTTGTGCCTTGCTGACTATCTTTGTGACAGAGGTACAGTCAGAGAATGCTTCTTTACCGATGGTTTTCAATTGTGTACCAAACGAAAGACTTTTCAGACTTGAGCAGCCGGAGAAAGCCCAGTCGCCGAATGTTGTCACGCCATCACCAACCGTGAACTCTTGCAGATTGGTGCAGCCATAGAATTCGTTAGTAGAAATCTCCGTTTCGTTATCAGTTATAACTACTTTACGCAAGGTCGTATTGCGATAGAAAGGAGAATAGCCTTGACTCGATGAAGTACCATAACTAATATTACCTCCAATGTAAACATAGTCAAGAGGGCAATCTGAAAATAAAGGAGAAGTAGAACCGTTATTACCCAGTGTCAACTCAGTCTCACGATCTTCTATAATGAATTCTTTCAATCCTGTGCAACCTTGAAAAACATAGTTGCTTATTGTTTTAACAGATCTAGGAATGCTGATTTTTGAGAGGGATTTACAACCAGAGAAAGAATACGAACCAAGTTCTGTGACAGAAATTGGTATAAGCAAAGATTGCAAAGATGCACAATTTCCGAATGCATAATCGCCAATATTTGTAATCTTATTTCCCAACAATAATGTTTTCATATTCTTACAACCATCGAAAGCATTATTTCCTATCGCTCCATCATTTTCACAGATCAAATTCTCAATGAACATATTGCCATAGCAGGCGTATGGCTGTACTTTCTGCACACTCATAGCAACCCCCTTGTATGATACCGTTGAAGTTATCTTTGTATCAGCCGCAGAACTATCGTAAACACAGTCAATGGCATCACAAGTACGTTCTGATGGACTAACGGGTACATATTTCACGCCATCCACCTCGAATATTGAACTAAGAAAAGGATAGACAATCTTATTTTTCAGCAAACTATATTGATTATTAGACACATAATTCACTGCTCCTTCAGCATTGGAATACCCAGTTGGTGGCGTATTTGTCAACCAAAATGTTTTTTTGAGATTAACATCATAGAAAGCATTCTCTCCAATGCTCGTTACACTATTACCGATGGTGATGGAGGTAAGGCCGGTACAATTAGAGAAGGCACCATCTGCAATACTCTTCACACTATTGGGGACGGTAAATTCTTTTATTTCCTTACCATCATTATCAATCAATTTAATAGGTTTGCCAATTCTATTATAAACTAAATTAACAGTCTTGTTGTTACAAAATTCTTCTATGTCTATTACAGGGATAGTGATGGAGGATAGACCGGTGCAACCATTAAATGCATATTTTCCAATAGTTGTTACGGGGAAATTTATAACTCTTTAGAAATCACTTTGTTACCTTAACTCAAATGGTAATTAGGTAACGATTTAGAAACGAGCTGAATTACATATTCTGTCTCGTTATACAC
>Ga0256404_1001819_pt1 | contig 49540 bp, 39 predicted proteins | sample RumenRJG_01DNA_FD_185990 | JGI IMG/M metagenome (GOLD analysis project Ga0256404, IMG submission 185990) | Bovine rumen microbial communities from Lethbridge, Alberta, Canada - RJG_01 | ecosystem: Host-associated > Mammals > Digestive system > Stomach > Rumen | place: Canada: Alberta | collected...
TGTTTGTTTGATGATTTATGGGTTGTGACTTTGCTTTTCGTTGATGATTTCTTCCAGCCGCGGGGCGAAAAACTGCTCTGCGGCTGATGGCTTACCGGTTTGGCCACTTCCATCGGCTGACCACGCGAAGCCGCCTTGGCTAAGTGGCTGATGGATTTCAGGATTGCTTTATTCCATCAGTTGTCGTCCGAAAATTAGATCAATGGAGTGACTGATAAATTGGCATATATAGTGCCATCATCTGCTTTAAGGCTAATGTATACCTCTCCACCGGGTGTTTTCCCTATATATGGAGTTATTATGTCGCCAAAAAGAGCTGATTTATGATATTCAACCCTGATTTCACCTGAATGAAAACTCTTTAAATTCTGACCACCTTCAGGATTTGTCTGCCCCGGTACTATTTGTAATTCAGCCAGTCCACTTGTTCCCGCATTAGCTACATCTGCGTCTCCATCGGCACTGCTCGTTTTGACACCAACTGCACCTGCTGCTTCTGTGGCTCCGCTCGTCTCCGCGAGCGCGTCGAGGGCGACCTGGATGTACTGCGCGTTGTTCATGTGGCGGTTCGTGTCGATGTGGTGAAGCTGCACTTCAACCGGCGCCGCAGGCGTCATCGCAAGCCCCTCCGGGATCTCGACCTTGCGGCCTTTGTCCGGGATGTCGAGCACCCGCTTCGGCTCGCCGAAGGGGCCATAGTCCGCCTCGGTGATCCGCGCCGGCCTGCCCTTCTCCGTATCGAGATAGAACCACCAGCTGTCCGCTTCGACGATCTTCTCCCCGGATGCATCCTCGATCCAGAGGTTTCTCGCCGCCAGCAAGCCCTTAAAGGTATGCGGACTCGTGCAGACCTTGATCTCCTCACAGTATTTCGGCAGTCTGTGAATATAGATATCCCACGAGCTAAGGAGCCATGCCCGATGAATCTCCTTCAGCTTGTCGATGGAAAACCCGACATCATTCGAATGAAAGGTCGCGATGTCCTGCAGGTAATTCACGATGCCCGTGATTGTCAGCTTTCCGGCGCTATCCACCTCCGAATACCGCACCCGTGTCTTAAATTCGTACATTCCTTCACTCCTATCTCTCTATGGTCATTGTTTCAAACATGTAAGTTGGCAATTCTGCATATTTCTATGCTCTGCATATGAAGTTCTATAGTTACTTCCGCCCAGCCTTCTCCGCTTGCTCCACTTCAAACGAAGCTCGCGCCCGCGCTTCCGCGTCTTCTACGCCCGAATGCGTATGCATAAACGGTTTGTCCAGCTCCGCTGCCACACGTAAGTGTGGATTCACATCCCGAAGCTGATAGACCAGCTTCGACAGCAGCTCGCTCTGCTCCGCATCGCTCATCGTCCACGGCGTCACCAGATCAAAGTGGAGAACGATGTCTTCGTCGTCCCTTTGCTGCTCTCTGGCATGATGCGATGTCCCTTCGTTTTCTCTGTCTGTCCCCAAATTTCCTGAAGCAGATGACGAAGCATCATCCTGCTGTGCAGAAGCTGTGCTCTCCTGCCCGTCATGCATGATCTGAAAATCATGGAAGCTGGCCTCGGGGCAGAGCTCCGAGAGCGCCTTCGCCAGCACGCCTTCATAGAACCCGGCGCGGTCGCTCGTGTCGTGCGGATCCATGTGAATCAACAGATGGATGCCGAGCTTTTCGAAGCATTCCTTTTCAATGCAGTCGATCCGCTCATGAGAGGCCTCCACGGACGACTTCCCGTCGACCTCCACATGCACGGTCGCCATGTACTGGTTCGGCCCGTAATTATGAACGATGAGATCATGCACCCCGTAGATGCCGTCATAATGCCCCACAAACTCCATAATCTCGTAATAGATCTTCGGGTCGATTGACTCGCCGATCAGCGGCTCCAGCGTCTCCTTCGCGATTTTAACGCCATTCCAGAGGACGATCAGTGAAACCCCCGCGCCGACGAACGCATCGATATTCACATGAAGAAGCATGAGAATGAGAACCGACAGAAGAGCGGCTCCGGTAGTCATGATATCGGAAAAGGCGTCCTGCGCGGTTGCAAGGAACATCTGCGAATCAATGCGTTTTGCCACTCGCCGGTAAAAGAGTCCGAGAAAAAGCTTCACGAAAATTGAAAAAACGAGGACGCCGATCGTGAGCGCCGACGTCTCCGGAAGCTCCGGGTGCAGGATCTTCGCACACGACTCCTTCAGCGTCTCGACCGAGACGACGAGGATCAGCACCGACACGATAAACGCCGCGACGTACTCGATCCGCCCGTGCCCAAACGGATGATCCTCATCCGCCTTCTTCCCGGCCATCCGCGATGCGACCACCGAAATGATCGAGCTGCCCGCGTCCGACAGGTTATTGAAGCCGTCCGCGATGACCGACACCGACCGCGCGAGCACGCCAGCCGTCACCTTGGACGCAAAAAGGAGCAGGTTACATAGAATGCCTACATAACCCGCCCGCTCTGAAACTTTCAGCCGGTCCACAGTGTCGATCGCACGCATCGCTCCTTCCGGGGAAACAGTCTCCTGCAAAGACACTCTGTCCTGGCCGATTGCATTATCCAATTTTTCGTCCATACCGCACCTCTGTTAACTCATCCAACAGACATCTTTTTTACCGGGCTGTTGTCTACACCGCCCTGCCCGGCTGCCCCGGGTCGTTTCATATTGCAGGCATTCTAACAATAATCCTCTTTTTCGTCAAGATATTATGGTATAATTTCTTTACACATAAGTTATTTACAAATTCGCATCCGTCAAGAACTAAGGCTTGACTAGAACGAGAGGTATGCCATGGAACACAATCCTTTAATTAGTAAAGATAATGGTTTGGAGATCACCTATTCCGATCTCAAAAAAAAGAAAAACGGTGAAGAATATATCACCATGTATTTCGAACAGCCTACAGCAGATGGGCATGGTTTCGACTCTGCTGAATGTGATTATCCGTATGGTGATTTCAGAAATATTATCGGGTTTACACAGACTGAAATAAAATCTCTATGGGAATATGTCGCAAAGCTAGGACAAACCGCTTTTGATTTTTCAAAGGAGGACGCCCTTGCCAAAATTTGCTAACGTTCTTGGCTATGATTAAAGAGCTGTTGTCATCAGACAGCAGCTCTTTATAAATTTATCCCTTCGCCTCTTCTGTCACGGCCTCGATGAAGCCCTGAAGCTTCGAGGTACAATGCGGACATCTGGTTGCATCAATCGGAATCTCTGACTTACAGTACGGGCAGATCTTCGTGGTAGCTGGAGCCGGTGCTTCCTCCTTCGGCTTACGAAGCTTGTTCACTTCCTTCACGAAAAGAAATACGACGAGCGCGTTAATCACAAAGCTGATGAGTGCAGTGATGAAGGCGCCATATGCGAAAACCGCACCCTGCTCGACCGCCTCGGCATACACCTTCGTGGTCTGTCCGGCAAGCGGGATAAACATGTTCGAGAAATCAAGCTTACCGGTAAAGATACTAAGAATCGGCATCACGAGGTCATCGACGAAGGCCTTCACGAGCGATGTAAACGCAGCGCCGACGATCATGCCGACAGCCAGGTCAATCATATTTCCCTTAACAGCGAACTCTTTAAATTCATTTAGAACTTTTTTCATTTTATTTTCCCTTCCTTTTCAGCCTCTCTATCTCATGCTGATTTTTTCGATCTGAAATATCTTCTACTGCACTTTCATTTTGCTGTATCCGATATCTCTGCTTTCCCTATTATACACAAATTTACTGAAAATGGATGATTTGATTTTATGCAGATAAAAGCGCGCCGTTTGCGTGAGCGTAGAACTGATGGTTCGAGGTGTAAGCATTGGCAAGCATACGGCCTTGCGCATCCATGTAGTATACGACACCCTTCGAAACGACGATATTCTCCTTCACGAAAAGCTCCAGAGATCATCCGGATCCGTGTTGACGAGCACGCTCAGCCGGTCGAGGCGCTCCTGCAGCTCAAAATACCGCATCTCCCGCCCGGACTCTCGCCACCACTTGTCAAACACCTCCGGCTCATCCGTCATATGATGATACTCCATATCCGTCAGCATATCCTGCACCGAAAGCTTCAATTTTTCATAGTCATCGCGTAACACAACAAACCTCCAAGGTATTCGAAACACAGCCCGGCGAAGCAATGCCTGTAAGACTGCCTCAACAGGACACGAGGGGCACCCGTACGAACAATAAAGCCGAAAGTCCCAGCTAGCCAGAAATTTCAAATTCCGTGTTGACAAACATAACCCTTTTTTGTATTATACATAAGTCGCTTGAAGAAAGCGACACAAATAGCGCTGTCGCCAAGTGGTAAGGCAACGGATTCTGATTCCGTCATTCCCAGGTTCGAATCCTGGTAGCGCTGCTGTAAGAGATCATCGTAAGATGATCTCTTTTTTTGCGTTCTTGAGGCAATCTCAAAATATGGCGTGTTTCTGTATCGATCACAAGCACGTCATACACAGAGCTGTCAGGAAACGGCACATCCGGCGCCGTCAGGATCACGACCCGCTGTCCCCGATGCGCAAGCTGCACGCCCGAGTCCAGCGCCCCCGTCAGATCATCCGCAAGAATCAGAAGTCGTCCTCTGTCCACTCGCTTCACCTCTCATTACAAAAATTTACGCCCAGACAAACCAGATGAAGAGATAGCCCGTCGTCACCGCAACCAGCGTGAACGGCACACCGATCTTCATGAAATCGCCGAAGGAAACCTCATAGCCCGCATGCTTCAGCATACCAACCGCTGTGATATTCGCACTCGCGCCGATCGGCGTAATGTTTCCGCCAAGCGTCGCACCGGTCAGGAGGCCGAAATACAGGAGATACGGCTCAATGCCGAGAATCCCTGCGATGCCGGTAATGATCGGCAGCATCGTCGCAACATACGGGATGTTATCGATAAAGGCGGAGAACAGTACCGAACCCCATACGATGATCGTATAGAGAAGGAAGATATTGTCACCACCGGCGTTTACGATGATATTCGCAGCATCATCGATGAGGCCGACGTCGGTCACACCCTTGATGACGATGAAAAGACCAGCGAGCACGAGAAGCGTATCCGCATCCACGGATGCAATCGCATGCTTGATGTTCTTATCATCATGATGCTTCACAAAATCATATACACAGGAGAATACCGCAAGAACCATGCAGATACAGCCGTTCGTGATGGACGGTGTGTTCGGAATAAACGAAGCGATGATGAGGGCAACCACAACCATGCAGAGCGTCCATGTCGGCACATAATCTTCGACTACTGTCTTTTCATTCGCTTCTACCGGCTGATTGAACTTATGGAAAAGAAGCATCATCACCGGCACCGTCATCAACGCGCCAAGCTCTACCGACCAGAAAATACCTGCACGGCCGTTCATCCAGAAGAACTCCATAAAGTTCATATCCGCATAGTCGCCAAGCATGATGGATGTCGTATCGCCAACCAGCGTTGCCGCACCCTGCAGATTCGAAGAAACCGCCACTGAAATAAGCATTGAAACAGGAGAAATATCGAGCTTCTTACAGATCGCAAGCACCACCGGCGCAATCATCAGCACCGTCGCCACATTATCGATAAACGCAGAAACCGCACCGGAGAACAGCGACATGAGGATGATGACCCACATGACATTCGGACACTTATCGAGGATCATATCCGCAAGACGATTCGGCATCTTCGATTCGATGAAGAACCAGACGATCACCATCGTACCGCCGATCATCATGAGTACATTCCAGTTGATCGCGCCGAGAATATACAGCGGACTTCTGGTAATCACCCCGGCTGCGATATAAACCGCCGCCACGATCCAGATCGCATACAGCCGCCAGTCCGTCTTCACGATCATGACCACATACATGAGAATAAACAAAATCAGCGCAATCGCCTTGATACTACTCACAGAAGCTCCTCCTTTAAATAAACCAACTCACATACAACCATTATGTTGGAAAACCACCTATATTTCAAATCTATTTCAAATATCTCTGTTCATATTTTGAACATATTTCAATTTGCATCACAATCAGTTTTTGACTGTGTTTTTATATGAAACATTTGGATAGATTATTTCCATTCTACAAAGAAACCCAACGACAGTAAACAGACAGACTCATGCACCCATACAAAAGCAAAGCCCGGCGAAAGCCGGGATGCGCGCTGATTAAGATAAAAGCTTATTACATAACACAAGCAGGCGTAGTCGGACGAAAAAGTGGCGCAGCCGTGGTCCTGACGCACGCGAAAAGGCGGCATCTCAGAAACCATTTTGACGAAAGTCTCAGCTAGCCAGCCAGCACGAACAGGGTAAAAAATCCGGGTTACAACCCCGGATTTTTTAGGCCCATGGTAGAAATGGATCTTGCAAAACGGAACCGGATACTTCTTTCATTCCAAGCTGTGAATGACAACTTGCAGGCGCCAATCATCAGGCGCTTTCAAAACGTACTCGGCTGCACAACGCTTGTTTTACCAACACTGGTTGCTATGAAAGAACACATCCCGACACTTGTGCATTTATACCTCAGCCAAGTATCATCCGGAGGAGAAAGTGAGGTCATCGACATGGCCGACGAGGGAATCCGTCTCATGCAGGACTTCCCCTGGGAACATAACTACTCCCAGTTTAAACGCATCATGCAGGATTTGATTGAAACCGCCGCGTTACCCATCATCAGCGAAGCCTGTGCCGTGGTCTACGGATACACGGATGATCGGAAGTCCCAGTGTCATGTTGATGCCGGCAACAGCCTCCCAGTGATGCTCCTCCTTGTTGTAAACGAAGCCCACAACCTTAAGAGGGATATGTCCCTGATCATGATACATTACAACAACGATATCATACCAGCCGCCGAGCGCCTTTGAGAAAACCGTATCCGGCGGGGTCGGCTTCTTCTCCGGGATGTCGATGCCCTCTGCGAGTGCTTCATCGATCGCCGGGATGTTCTCCATGGAATTCGTTCCACTATAAACTGCCTTCGGCATCTTCAGACTGTACTTCTCAAGTGACATGCTTCTGTACCTCCTTATATTTAGAAAAAAATAATTCTCTTACTGATTCCTCGTCTATTATGGTTGATTTGGCCTCTGATTGCAAAAAAATAGTGCATGCGGTTTGTTTCATTTGTGAACAAATCGCATGCGCTGATTTTTTAGTGTCTTCGAAGGTTGTTTATTTGTTTCTATTTTGAACACATGTCATCCCGTTACGTAGGCCCGAAAACCATCCGTCATCGTCATATTGCCATCCGCGTCGATCCACATGGCATCGACCGGGATGCCGCCAATGTCTCCATCAGCAGATGTGCCTGTGCTGCTGCCCTCGTCTTCCGCAAATGGCAACTCAAGCTGCGCTTCACCGCTCCGGATTTTATCGAGGAGTACGCGGCCGTCTTCTTCGGACATTGAAAACAGCGCGGTCGACAGCGCATCGGCAAGCGCCGAGTTTTCTGTAAGGATCGTGACACTCCGATGATAGGTCGAGGGGAACAGCGTGTCTGGATCGATGATATGATGGTATCGTACGCCGTCCACAGTGTAATATCGTTCGTAATCGCCGCTGGTCACAAGGGACATGTCATGAAGTCCGGTCGTCAGCGCATACGGCTCGCCGGTCCCGCTGTCCCGGTAGGTCGGGGACTCCACCGGGCAGACCCAGGCTGTCCCGTCCGCACGACGACCGATTGAACGAATGTTACCGCCGAGATTAAGGAGCGTCGACTTTTCTTTCATATTGATATACATCGCAGCCGCATCCTCTGCGGAATAGCCCTTCGCGATACCGCCGACATCGAGGCGCATCTCAGGATCCCGGAGAAATACCGTGCCGGCATCCTCATCGATCACGACATCATCGATGTTTGTGTGCTTCGCGGCCGCCTCGAGCTCTGCGACATCCGGCACCGTTCCCTTAGACGGATCCGCCATGCCGATTTCCCGGTGATCATGCCAGATCGACAGGACTGCACCATACGCGATATTCACCTTGCCATCCGTAAGGGTGTAGACTGTCTTCCCCCACTTTAAAAGATCGACGATCCGCTGGTCGACCTTCACCGGCTGCACACCTGCGTTATCATTTACCATCTTCAGATTATGAAGCAGCTGGTCTGTGGAATCAGCGCCAGAGGCTTCATCTGTAGGGCTATTCGCACTTTTCAGATTCCCTTGCCCGGTGTAGTCATTGTAAATATCAAACAGCTTGTGGTCTGTCACGAGCTCATCGTGGACCTTCGTGTATTCGGTGTTAAACTGATGCTCGGTTTTCGTGTAGCTGATGACCATGGAAATCGTGTCGAACACATCCATGAACTGCGTTTGGAAGCGCTGCGGTTTCCGGTTTAGGAGCAATGCACACATCGCTGCGGCAACCACTACTACGCCGGTTCCGGCAGATAAAAATTTTCTCTTCAAGGTACCTTCTCTCTATCACTTGAAATCATGCTGAAAGCATGCTAAAGTAATTATAGAAAAGGTGTTGCCGATAGACGGCTAGCCCAAGAAATTTTTAGACAAAATTAACCGCCAAACTTCCTAGGGTCGGGCGGTTATTTTTGTGACTTACTAAAATCTTTCCCAATCGCGTATCCGACTGAGAAACATGCTAAACCAAAAACCAACACATTCATCAAATCAACAACGTTCATGGTTTTACCCCTTTCACAGCATATTCCAACAGAAACATTCCGATTCAGAGGGTAAAGTGAAGTGCACTACGCCCTCCTACGGAGGGCTAACCGCCTACCATCCTGACAACACCTGCCGATTATATTATCAAAGTTCTTTCAACACTACATCCTACATTTTTCTTACAGAATAAACTTCTGTATTCGTTTCATCGTCCGATGACTCTCAGTGCAAAGGAAAATCTCTAATTACATCATCGGCCAATGATCTTCCGCACGACGGATAGCAACAGACCACCGATCGCGAGCCGCATCGCAAGCTCTGTATGCTGATAAAGAATCGTGATGAAGCCATACAGTCCGAGCGCCACCTGGTCTGTCGGTTCCGGATAATCTGCCAGCATCTCGGTCGCAATTTCAAGCAGCACGACCAGAAGGAACGCCGTGATGCCGCGCCCTGTATCGATTGATACCAGATGGTCTTCGCTTGCATATTTCTTCCTGGTAAGAATCCAGATGACGGAGATTGCCATGTAGAGGCAGGTGCCTGCAACGGACGCGATATAAGCAATTTCCGGGATATTGCGGTCTGTAAGCATTGAACCGAGGGGCCCGAAGGCGTCAAGCGCGCGGAGAGCGGGGACGCTGATGAGGATCAGCAGGAAGGCCATGAGGAACGCTGACACAACCTGGAAGATACGGGACACGACGAGAAGCACGGCACCGACAGTTTTATCGTTAAGCACAGCGCCTGCTACCTTGCCGGTGACATTCAGGGCTGCCTTGCCGGTGCCGGCTGCGACCTTGCCTGCGCCTGCTGCCGCCTTTCGGAAGGGGATAATCTTCTGCCTTGTTTCATCAGCATCTGCATCCGTAGCGTCTGGCTGCGTTCTGCTTTGCTTCGTCTGAAAACCATCTTCAGATGCTACTCCGGAATTTGTAGCTTCTCCTGTCTTTCTTGCAAATTCATCCTCTAGCTCAACCGGGTCATCAACGCCTTCATCATCTGGAAACAGTTCTGTCGCAGCTGTTGATTCAAGCACGTCTTGTGCCTCGCGGTGCTTTCCGAACCAGGCCGTCGCATAGGAGCAGGAGGGGATCGCCTTCAGATTTTCACGACGGAGATGCTCGACCGTCTTCTCCATGAGCTTGCCTGCGACACCCTTCCCTCGCATCGATTCGTCGACAAAGGTATGTGAAATTTCGACGACGCCATCTCTTCCGTCGACTGCCGGAAAATCCACCTCGGCGAGCGCGAACTGTTCGTCATCGACAAGTACTATTTTATTTTGATACGTTCTTATTTCCATAACTTTTTATGACCATAGCCATCAACATAACGAAAGCTTTCCATGAATCAATTCGGCACGGTCTCCTGATCTCATTACAATCATGTTGCAGTGATATGAGTATATCATACATGAAGAAATTTATCCCCCGCTCGAAATAAAAAGGCTTTCTATAGCTGCATCGCATTTTTCTAAAACAAAAAACTTCCAATGACTACATCAGATTTCGTCATCGGAAGTCTTTTCAGCGGAGATGCAGGGATTTGAACCCTGGCGTCGCTTGCGCGGCCTAGCGCATTTCGAGTGCGCCCCCTTCGGCCACTTGGGTACATCTCCAAAAGAGAAGGATGAAATCTTTCGGTTTCATCCTCATGCCGGTAGTCGGGGTCGAACCGACACGGCTGTCACCAGCCACGGGATTTTAAGTCCCGAGCGTCTGCCAATTCCGCCATACCGGCAGTACACAATATCTTAGTCGATGGGTCGGCGATTGTCAACCGGCAATTGCCGGCTTATGGCATCCGGACGCGCGAGCGTCGAAGGCCGATGCCGTGGGAGGGGCACCCTAGCTCACGGCTCGAAGGTCTAATCGCTATCCAGCCACGCCGAGCTGGGCCGGCCCAATTCAGGAAAAATCCTTTAAAGGGATTTTTCCTTCAATGGGCCTAAAAAATCGGGCCTTGTGGGCGCCGATTTTTTACCCTGCTCGTCGTGGCCGGCTAGCGAAGACCTTCGGCTTTAGTGTTCGTACGGGTGCCCCTCCCACGGCATCGGCCTTCGGCGCTCGCGCTGTCTTTTGGCATACTTCAATTTAGAATTAGGTTAGAGACTCTACGCCGGGGCCTATGGGCTCTGCGTCTGTGGCGGTGGTTTCGGGGCTTGGTGCTTCCGGAAGGTTTTTGGACTCGGATGGTGCTGCAGTTTCGTGGGCGCCTGGGCCTTCGTCGGAGATGTTTGGCTTACTTTCTTCGTTTGTGGAGGCGGTAGTTTCCTTCTCAGTCTCGGCCTCACTCTCGACCATAGACTCTGTCGATTCCTCCGCTGTGGTCTCAGCTTCCGTTATTGTCTCAGTTGTTTCTGCCGCGCTTGCTGCGGTTTCCGGGGCCTTTGTTTCTGCGGCTTGTGCCTTTGTGGCGGCGGGTGTTTCTGCTGCCGCAGCCGCTGTCGCTGTGCCCTGGCCGCCGATCTTCACGTCGGGAGCATTGTCGAGAGGCTTCGTGACGCCGGTCTTCTCTGCGACATGGGCTGAGATTTCGAGGACAGTCTGAGACGGGGTGTAGTCTGCGGCATCTTCGCCGTAGAGGTACTGGTGGAGCTCCACGGTATTCGAGGCGATCGTGCCGGCGACGACGACGTCCATCTTGCCGACCTTTACGGTCGTGCGGGCGAACGGGAAGCCCTGGGTGTTTGCAATGTTATACTGCTTTGCAGAGAGGGCAAGCTCGGTAATGTCCTGCGCGGAGAGGCTTGTACTGATTTCTGGCATGACCTCGGCGACAACGCCGAGAAGTGTTTTCTTGCTGGCCGCCTTGGCCTTTTCAAATGCAAGGCTCAGGATTTTCCGCTGGCGGGCGGTACGGTTGAAATCGGTGTCCATGAGGCGGAGTCGGCCGTAGGCTACGGCCTGTACACCGTCTAAGTGGTTCGTGCCTGCGTGCTGTAGCTGGACGGAACCGAGTCCCGTCGAGTTGACTGTCTCCGTGATGAAGGCATTGATATACTTAAATTCGGAATCCGAGATATCGAGGTCGACGCCGCCGAGTACGTTAATGCCCTTTGCGACGGCGGCCCAGTTGAAGGTCACGTAATCGTCGATCTGGAGATCGAAGTTCCGCTCAAGTGCCTGGATGGCCTGTTCATGGCCGCCAAGGAAATAGGCTTCGTTGATCTTGTGGTACTTGTCATCGGACACCTTGCAGTAGGTATCGCGGTAGACGGAGGTGAGCTGCACGTCGCCGGTCCGCCGGTTGATGGATGCCACCATAATGACGTCGGACTGTGCGCCCTTTTCGAGGTTTCCGTCACGAGAATCGACACCGAACACTGCTACCGTCCAGTACTTCGCGCCCATATATTTCCGGAGCATGCCCCAGCCAAAATATCCAATGACTACAAGAAGCACGAGAATGATGAGTGCCTTCAAACCACGATGCTTCTTGCGAGGCGTGCGGGATCCACTGCCTCCACGGGTGTTGTTGCCTCCGCGAACGTCATTGCCTCTCCGCGCGTCATTGTCTCCACGGACGCCATTGCCTCTTCGGGCGTCATTGTCTCCGCGGGAGACTCGAGGATTCTTTTGATCACTTCTCGCGTCATAATATCTGTCGTCATATGATTCGTTACGATCTGCGTCATATTCATCATCATAGTCAGCTTCGTAATCGTCATCATAATTCGGATCGTCATCGGCGAAATCCGCTTCGACCCGCTCCGATCGATAGCGGAGCTCCTCTCGCCGAAGCTGTGCATCGCGGCTCGGTGCAGTGCGACGGCCGGATTCCAGAGCGGCTACGTCATGATCCGCTATGCGCCGTCCTTCTCTCGTATAGTTATCGTCCGAATCAGATGTCGTCCGACGTCTTCCATTCATATATTCCTCATCCCGCTCAACGCTATGCCGTGAACGTGACTGTCCTCTATTGTTTAAAGCCATAAAAACCTCAATTTCTTTCTGTTTGCATCTACCCACTATTTCAAAAGATCATCGTAGATACCGCATTTCTTCCAAAAATACATTGATACAACAACCACGGCATTATAGCAGAAATTCTCGCAAATAAAACCTTATTCAATTAAATGTAAGAAAACCACAAAACTTTCGGAAGCGGAGCAAAAAACGAGGCGCGGTGCCTGTGCACCGCGCCTCGAATCAAAGCGAAAATGTAAATCAATAAATTACAGCTGAGGGCCGGCAGCAACGAGTGCCTTACCAGCCTCATTGCCCTCGTACTTCTTGAAGTTCTTGATGAATCTCTGTGCGAGATCCTTTGCCTTAGCATCCCACTCGGACGGATCCTTGTAGGTATCCTTCGGATCAAGAATTGCAGGATCAACACCCGGAAGCTCTGTCGGAACCTCGAAATCGAAGTAAGGAATCTTCTTCGTCGGCGCCTTCGCTACATCGCCGTTCTGGATGGCTGTGATGATACCACGGGTATCCTTAATGGAGATTCTCTTGCCTGTGCCGTTCCAGCCGGTGTTAACAAGGTAAGCCTTTGCGCCGGACTTCTGCATCTTCTTTACAAGCTCCTGGCCATACTTCGTCGGATGAAGCTCGAGGAAGGCCTGACCGAAGCAAGCAGAGAAGGTTGGTGTCGGCTCTGTGATGCCGCGCTCTGTACCTGCAAGCTTCGCCGTGAAGCCGCTAAGGAAATAGTACTGTGTCTGCTCCGGTGTAAGGATCGATACTGGCGGAAGTACACCGAAAGCATCAGCAGAAAGGAAGATCACATTGTCTGCTGCAGGACCGTGAGAAATCGGCTTTACGATCTTCTCGATGTGGTCGATCGGATAGGATACACGCGTATTCTCGGTTACTGTCTTATCTGCGAAATCAAGCTTACCGGACTTGTCATCGATGGTTACGTTCTCAAGAAGAGCGTTTCTCTTGATGGCGCCGTAGATATCAGGCTCTGCATCCTTATCAAGGTTGATAACCTTTGCATAGCAGCCGCCCTCAAGGTTAAATACACCATTGTCATCCCAGCCGTGCTCATCATCGCCGATGAGAAGTCTCTTCGGATCGGTGGAAAGTGTGGTCTTACCTGTGCCGGAAAGACCGAAGAAGATGCAGGTGTGCTCGCCATTCAGGTCTGTGTTTGCAGAGCAATGCATCGAAGCGATGCCCTTCAGCGGAAGGTAATAGTTCATCATCGAGAACATACCCTTCTTCATCTCACCGCCGTACCAGGTATTGAGAATAACCTGCTCGTGGCTTGTGATGTTGAAGACAACAGCGGTCTCAGAGTGTAAACCAAGCTCCTTCCAGTTGTCTACCTTCGCGTGGGAAGCATTGTAAACGACGAAATCCGGCTTGAAGTTCGCTTCCTCTTCAGCGGTCGGGCGGATGAACATGTTCTTTACGAAATGAGCCTGCCAAGCAACCTCCATGATGAAGCGGACAGCCATTCTCGTATCCTTGTTCGCGCCGCAGAAGCCATCTACGACATAGAGCTTCTTGTTGCAGAGCTCCTTCTTTGCGATTTCCTTGACAGCCTCCCAGGTCTTCTCGGAAGCCGGGTGGTTATCGTTCGGATACTCCTCTGTCGTCCACCATACGGTGTCGTGTGAGTTAGCATCATCTACGATGAACTTATCCTTAGGAGAACGACCAGTATAAACACCAGTAAATACATCGACTGCACCGAGATCGGAAACGTGGCCCTTCTCATAGCCCTCAAGTTCCGGCTTGGTCTCTTCCTTGTAGAGATCCTCATAAGAAGGATTGTAAACAACCTCTGTTGTGCCGGTAATGCCATACTGCGTTAAATCAATCTTTGCCATTGCTTTACCTCTTCTTCAATCTTCGCTCAAAACTTGTTCTCGACAGCCTGACGCACTCATGAAATCACTCCTGTTCCAATGCCTACTTTGAAGCACTGAGCAGATGTTTTCATCCGCCGTTCGATGATTCCAATGCCTACCTTTAAGCACTGAGCAGATGTCTTCATCCGCCGTCCGGAGTTGTTTTTCATGGTTCCGTCTCTTCAGCCGTCCGAGTAGAAGTATGGCACATTGTAGAAATTTTGTCAATCTATTCTATGTAAAATTCCGCCCAAATTGCGATAAAAATGTAAACGTTTACAAATGGCGGAATTTTGGAAATTGTTTCCACATTAATACAATCGATTCTGTACTCCTTCGAAGCCTATCAATGCCCGTTACAGATAACTTTTCGGATTGCCTTCTTTTGTCTGCACTCATTCGCATGCTCTTTTTTCCCGCTGCAGATAGATTTCCGGGTTATCTCCTTTTATCTGCTTCTTCCTACCGAATCAGATGTGAAGCGAATGTTGATGAGCAGGATTCCGACGACGAAGATACATGTACCGATGACGGCGTAGATGGAGACATTGTCATGATATAGGACGGCGGACCAGAAGATCGATAAAATCGACATGGAGCTCTGGATGACGGTTGCGATCAGTACGGAAACGGAACGCATGGCGAGAGCCTGCAGGAGGAAGCCGATGCCGGTACAGCAGCCGAGTGTCAGGATACCGATCGCCGGGAGCGGGCCGAAGGAACCAGTCATCGCGGGCATGGTGAAGGGAATCGTGCAGAGGCAAACGAGCGCACCATAGATGAACATGGAGACATTCATAGAGATGATATCCATGGAGTCGACCAGCTTCTTCTGCGCGATGTTGAAGAAGGCAGCAGCGATGCCGCCGAAGAGATAGAACCAGAGAATATAAGCCTGTTCATTTAGGAATGTGTCAAGTGGCAGTCCGTTCCAGGAAAGAAGCAGGACACCGAAGATCGTGAGCAGTGTGCCGAATACTTTCTGCCGGGTCATCTTCTCCTTCATGACGAAGGTTGAAAATAGAAGTACAGTAAACGTCTGCGCCGGCAATACGATCACCGTGCCGAAGCTGTTTCCTTTCATGACACCATAATTTTCGCAAAGATAGTGGCACGCCTTCATGATCCCGCCGAAGATGATCCACTTATTTGCAAGCTTCAGCGTAATCGGCTTCCGGCGGATTTTCTGGATCACAAACAGAATCGTCATACCCAAGAGAAACCGGAGAAGAGAGGTCGTGAACGGTGAAAACGCATTGCCGGAATACTTGATGGTGATGCCCCCGAAGCTGAACAGCAGTGTCTGCAAAATCAGATAGAAATAGTCCATATTCGTGCCCCCTTTTTCCGGGAATCATACTCCGATCAATAGCATTCTGCAAGAAAAAAGGGCCGCCAGCGGCAGCCCTCCTCTGAAAAATATAATTTAATTTTCGTACGGCGTGGTGATGACTTCCACCGGCACGGCGTTCGTGGCCGGTTTGTCCTCGTAGTGATGCTTGTCCTCGAGCATCATGTCCTTCACCTTCATGAGGCGGACCTGAGACGAACGCTCGTTTTCATCAAGCTTCATCGAGATCGAGTGGATCAGTTCCTCCGTCTCCGGGATTGTGACATGTTCAAGGGCGTTTACACGACGTCTCGTTTCCTCGATGGCATCGGCCATGAGCTGGCAGCTCTTCTCGATCTCTGCAAGCCGGAGAAGATCCGGCAGAATCTCGGAGAGACTCTTCACCGCATCATCGAGATCGGCTGACGTAAACGCATAGCCGTAAGCATAAATATCAGAAGGATCCGAGGTCCGCGTCTTCACCGTAAAAACCGGCACATCGACCGACATGACATTCTTCGTGGTCGCATCGAGCGTTACCTCCTGCTTCGGCGCCATTAAGGCATTATTCAATGCCTCATCGGACATCGAAGCCCTGGCCAGAACGAAGTTCTGGTTTGCGGCGGCAACCGATTTCTCGACCTTCTCACGAAGCTCCCGGTTCTCCTTCACAAGCTCCAGGAAACGACGCATCAGCTCATCACGCTTATCCTTTAACATTTTGTGACCACGACGGGCTGTCACGAGTTTTCTCTTAAGCCGCGACAGCTCCATTCTGGTCGCCATAACTGTTGTTGTAGCCATGATTTACCTTTCTTGGCATTACGCCTTGGTCGCTTCTTTCGCCTTGTCCTTATCGTAGTACTTATCAAGGATCTTATCCGAGATACGCTTCAGCTCAGATCTCGGAAGCGTTCTCAAGAGATCCCAGCCGATGTCGAGCGTTTCCTCTATGGAACGGTCCGTCGTGAAGCCCTGGTTGATATACTTCTCCTCGAACAGATCTGCGAACGCTGCGTACTTCTTATCCATGTCAGTCAGCGCGGCTTCACCGAGGATAACCTCGAGCTCCTTCGCGTCCTTACCACGGGAATAAGCGGCAAACAGCTGGTTCATCGTCGAAGCATGGTCCTCACGGGTTCTGCCTTCACCGATACCCTTATCCTTCAAACGAGACAGCGACGGCAGTACATCGATCGGCGGGTTAATGCCTCTACGATACAGCGATCTCGACAGGATGATCTGGCCCTCGGTGATGTAGCCGGTCAGGTCAGGGATCGGGTGCGTGATATCATCTTCAGGCATCGAAAGGATCGGGATCAGTGTGATGGAGCCCTTCTTCCCCTTCTGACGTCCTGCTCTTTCATAAAGAGAAGCAAGGTCCGTGTACATGTAGCCAGGATAGCCACGACGTCCCGGAACCTCCTTCTTTGCGGCAGAAACCTCACGGAGGGCATCGCAGTAGTTCGTGATATCTGTCATAATGACTAGAACATGCATGTCTCTCTCGAACGCAAGATACTCGGCTGCGGTCAGTGCAAGTCGCGGTGTCGCGATACGCTCGACGGCCGGGTCATTCGCGAGGTTAATGAACATGACAGAACGGTCGATGGCACCTGTCTCACGGAAAGACTCCTGAAAGAAGTTTGCTTCCTCGAAGGTGATACCCATGGCAGCGAAGACAACGGCGAACTGCTCGTTTGTGCCGCGAACCTTTGCTTGTCTCGCGATCTGTGCTGCAAGATTTGCATGCGGAAGACCGGAGCCGGAGAAGATCGGAAGCTTCTGTCCACGAACCAGCGTATTAAGACCATCGATTGCAGAAATACCGGTCTGAATGAACTCCTGCGGGTATGCACGAGCAGCCGGGTTCATCGGAAGACCATTGATATCCATTCTCTTTTCCGGCAGAATATCCGGACCTCCATCGATCGGGTTACCCATACCATCGAAGACACGGGAGAGCATATCCGGGGATACGCCAAGCTCCATCGTGCGGCCGAGGAAACGAACCTTTGAGGATTCGAGGTTAATGCCGGCAGCCGGGTTATACAGCTGTACCAGCGCATCCGAGCCATCGATTTCGAGGACCTTACAGCGACGTCTCTCGCCGTTTGCAAGCTCGAGCTCAGCCATTTCATTATAGCGGACACCCTCGACGCCCCGTACGAGCATCAGAGGACCCGCAATTTCCTGTATCGTTCTATATTCCTTAGGCATCAGACATCCTCCTTCTCATTCACAAGCTCTTCCACAGCCTTTGTGAGGTCGTCAGTCACCTTCTTAAAGTTCTCGTCGAGATCCTTCTCCGGTACATACTTGAAACGTCCGATCTCCTCTCTTACCGGCATCGCGGCAAGCTTATCGATCTTCACGCCCTTCTGGAGTGCGTCCCTCGACTCATCATAGAACTGAAGGATCAGCTTCATCATATCAAGCTGCTTCGTCGTGGACGAATACGTATCGACATCATCAAATGCATTCTGATGGAGGAAGTCCTCACGGATGGACCGTGCTGCTTCAAGCTTCAGACGATCGCCGACGGAAATCGCATCCATACCGACGAGCTGTACGATTTCCTGAATCTCGGATTCATCCTGGAGAAGTCCCATGAGACGCATACGCGCCTTCATCCAGTCCGGGGATACCGAGCTGTCAAACCACTTTGTAAAGCTGTCAAGGTACAGCGAGTAAGAATTCAACCAGTTGATTGCAGGGAAATGTCTCTGGTGTGCAAGGTTTGCATCGAGTCCCCAGAAGACCTTGACGATACGAAGCGTCGCCTGGGTAACCGGCTCCGAAATATCACCGCCGGCCGGCGATACGGCGCCGATGACGGACAGCGCACCTTCACGGCCCTCATGACCGAGAGAAATGCAGCGGCCTGCTCTCTCGTAGAAGCCAGCGAGACGAGATCCAAGATATGCCGGGTAGCCTTCCTCACCAGGCATCTCCTCGAGACGACCGGACATCTCACGGAGTGCCTCGGCCCATCTTGATGTGGAATCTGCCATCAGGGCTACCGAATAACCCATATCACGGAAATATTCCGCGATCGTAATACCGGTATAAACGGATGCCTCACGTGCTGCGAAAGGCATATCCGATGTGTTTGCGATGAGTACCGTTCTCTGCATCAGGGACTTGCCGGTCTTCGGATCCTTCAGAGCCGGAAACTCATTAAGAACATCCGTCATCTCATTACCACGCTCGCCGCAGCCGATGTATACGACGATATCGGCGTCCGCCCACTTTGCAAGCTGGTGCTGTACGACCGTCTTGCCGGAGCCGAACGGACCCGGAACAGCCGCCGTACCACCCTTTGCGATCGGGAAGAACGTATCGATGACACGCTGTCCTGTAATCATTGGCACATCCGGCGGAAGCTTCTTCGCATACGGACGCTCCTGACGAACCGGCCATTTCTGAAGCATGGTCACCTCATGAACCTCGCCGTCAGCATCGGTGATCTCTGCGATCGGATCGGTTACCGTAAATTCACCGGCTTCGAGCTTCGTGATCTTGCCGGATACGCGGTACGGTACCATGATCTTCTGGAGCACAACCTCAGTCTCCTGTACGGTTCCGAGAATGTCTCCGGCTACAACTTCATCACCAACCTGTGCCGTCGGTGTGAAGCTCCACTTCTTTTCACGGTCAAGCGCCGGCACATCGACACCTCTTGCGAGGAGATTCGAGTTCGTCGCCTCCATGATCTTGTTGAGCGGTCTCTGAATACCATCATAGATAGAGCCGATGAGACCAGGTCCGAGCTCTACGGAGAGCGGTGCACCGGTGGACACAACCGGCTCACCAGGGCCTAACCCCGATGTCTCCTCATAAACCTGAATGGATGCCTGATCCCCGTGCATCTCGATGATCTCGCCGATCAGCTTCTGATCAGAAACACGTACCACATCGGACATGTTTGCGTCCCGCATGCCCGTCGCGATGACGAGCGGTCCGGCAACCTTCTTTATCTTACCTTCACTCATGGATTACTCCTTAGTTGTTGTTAAACACGATATCCGAGCCTACTGCCTTGATCACTGATTTCCTCACAGCGTCCATACCACGACCGGTATTGCCGCTGACACCCGGAATCAGGATGATTGCAGGAAGCTCGCTGGATCTGTAGCTGTCAATTTCCTTTTCGATCTGTGCGCCTAAAGCTTCTGTCACATAAATGATCGCATAATCACTCTCTGCGAGCTCACGAAGCTTCTTTGCGCCCTCCTGCGGGTTCGTTACAGGAAATGGTTCCATGCCGAGTGCTGCGAAACCATAGATTGAATCCTGATCCCCCATCACTGCTATTTTACGCATACATTTCCCTTACCCTTTCCTCGATAAATGAAGCCGGAAGCCCGTTTTCCTTGCCGAGCAGCACGATACGCACCGACTTAATTTCATTTTCACGCGCCAGTACATACGCTGCAACCGGATCAAGTCCAAACGGGTTATACTTCTGCGGTCTCATCTTCTCGATGAGGAGATTATCGCACCAACGCTCAAATGCTGACATCGAGGTGCGGAACGCATCCACGCCGCCTGCATAATCTGTCATTGACAGATAATCTGCAAGTGCGTCAGGTCCCTGCTCCGCCGCCTTAATGAGCGTAGCCTTATCAAGGGATTTGCACTCAGCGAGTGCCTTCTCATAGAAGTCACGATTCTTACCCGTGTGCGCTGCACGTAGTGCAACCTTGAGATCCGCGCTTGCCACTGTAATCTCTGCGTACTGCTTCAGAAAATCACTGCCCGACTTCTTACCAGCCGCATAAATGCTGTCAAGTGCCGCACGGTCAATCATCACATCCGAGAGCTGTCCGTCGCCTGTGTGAAGAAACGTATCAAGCGCGTCCGCCGCGAGCTTCCCGAAATCCCCCGGGAGCGTCTCAAACTGCTTTTTCTCGACGGCGGAAACAATCTTCGAAACCGGAATCGTCCCGTCCGGACCATAGATGCCCTCATACGGATGCTTCAGCTTCTGCGCCTTCACAGCGGATTTGAGATTCATGTAGTCCTGGGCATACAGAAAAACATCCAGCTTATGGATATCCTCCTTGAGAATCTCCCGAAGGAAATCCCAGGTTTTTGTCCTTTCATCTTCCAGAATCTTCGCGGGGTCTCCCGTACCGCCGGTATCCCAGCCCTTGTCGCGAAGCAGCCGCACAACCTCGGAAACATCCTTTGCCTCCACAAGCTGGTGCATAAAGCCCTCGGTCAAAAGCTGATTTTCCTTGCCACGGATACGAGTGACCGCGAATATATAATTTGTATCAGACAAATTGTATTCCTCCTGTCTTTTGAGGATACCTGTCAGAAAATATCACGATCGAGTTCCGGAAACCTTTCTCTTTTTATCATTAAAGCCCTTCGTCCCGAAAGGAACTCAGAGACTGAATCCGGATTACATCAATCGGGATCTTATTTAGAAGATCGCCTTCTGTACGATATCCTGTAAACTCTCGTATTCCGTTGCAAAGATGGCATCGATGGAGCAGTTCTCCTCGATCCCGCCGTACTGCAGTACGAAACCACCGTCAAGCTTCCTGGGCTCCGTAGAGATTTCGAGCTTTCCGCCCTTTTCTTCTGCGAGCTTAAGAAGCTGATCTTTAAAGTCCTCCGTCATACGATGGAGATCCTTTTCATTGAAATAAACGATACCCTCTTCGGCCGCAAGACTCCTATCCGCGACCTTAAGAATCGTCTTAAAATACTCATCATCAGGAAGACTAAGAACCCGCTCCTTCGCCTTCGAAACGGTCTCGCCGATGAGCTCCTGCTTCTTCTTAAGCGTCATCTGTGACCGGCGGAGCTGGGAGGAGGATTCATTGCGTTCACGGACGATCTGAAGATCACGGGTAAGCTTTTCCTCGCCCTTTTTCTTCGTCTCCGCCGCATCCTTCTCTGCTTCCTGCTTGATCACGGAAGCCTTCGCCTCCGCTTCTTTGAGAATCTTCTGAGACTCGGTATCCGCTTCTTTTTTAATATCCTCGAGTATCTTTTCAAGTCCCGTCATACCGGTTCTCCTTCCCTTCCAGTTTTCAGTTTCCACGCTTCTTTTTCCAATGCTTTCTTCATGTGGCCGCTCTGCCGCTTTTCTATTACGGCAGGGATAAATATTCGCTTCAGCCGGCTGAAGCAGGCATTGGCATGAGAATCAATTAGATGTTCAGTGCGGAAACGCCGAAAATAGAAAGAATGGAAACCAGGAGTGCGAGGATGGCATAGGTCTCAACCATGGCCGGGAAGATCATGGCTTTACCAAACTGATCCGGACGCTTTACGACGAGGCCGATGGATGCGATAGATGCCTTGCCCTGATTGATGGCAGACCAGAGACCTACAAAGGCCATCGGAAGACATGCGCAGAGATACAGGAGACCCTTTGCGGTCGACATCTCGGCAGAGCCGCCCATGACACCGATCTGTGTGAGTGTTACGAATGCGATCAGCAGTCCGTAGATACCCTGTGTACCAGGAAGAAGCTGAAGGACGAGAACCTTTGAGAAGAGGTTCGGATCCTCTGTGGTTGCGCCGGCAGCGGACTGACCGCAGATGCCTACGCCGATGGCAGAACCGATACCAGCCATGAGAGCTGCGAGAACTGCGCCAAGAAGTGCAAATACTACACCAAGGTTTTCCATATTATTTTGCCTCCAAGATTTTATAATATTCTGTTTTCTGACCAAAAGGCTCGATCGGACGTCCGCCGCCCTCATAGAACTTGCCGAAGTACTCGACATACTGCAGACGATTCGTATGTACATACGCGCCGAGCGCGTTGATCAGTATATTCATGGTATGACCGATCACGAAAACGAGGATGAAGACGATCGCTCCGACGACACCGCCGCCGAGCATCGAACCCATCTTGTTGAATACGGTCGAAATAACGGATGACGCAAGACCAAGTGCAAGCAGTCTCGAGTACGAAAGAATATCACTGAGCCAGCTCGTGATACCGTACGCCGCATAAAGCCCCTTCAAGATCCGCTTGAACCAGCTCTTTGACTCCCTGCCGCCGGTAAATACTACACCGATTGCACCAAGAATCGCGATCCATCCGGCTACTGTTGCCGCTGCCGGAGGAAGTGTGAACGTAAGTCCCAGCATATCTGTAACCATCTTCACGCTAAGGAGATAGAGAATGCCTCCGCCGACAAACATATACCAGAAGCCTGCATCGTAGATGGCACCAAGCTTATCGCCATTGTGCCACTCCGAATAGAACTTGATGCCAAGACCTGTGAACAGATGAATGATGCCGACGATGAAGGAGAATACCAGCATCTTCATCGGCTTGTTCACCGGTTCGAACCAGAGTGCCGGGAGCTTGACATCCGGACGGTTAAAGAAGGTCGTCGCGATGACATTGACCGCATCTCCGAAGAAGGAACCGAACATGAAGCCCCAGAAGGTCGTCGAGATACCACAGAGGAAGAACATCCGCATGAATTTCTTCATGCCCTCCTCCATATGCGGGTACTTCTTGAGTGCCCAGGCAGTCGCGATCACCATGATGATGCCATACGCGGCGTCTGCGAGCATGATACCGAAGCAGATATAGTAGAAGGTTGCCATAATCGGGGCAGGATCCATCTCACCCTTGCCAGGCATCGAATAGCTTTCCACGACGCCCTCTACAGCACCGACATACTTGTTGTTCTTTAGCTTCACCGGTACATCGTCATCCGGTAATGGATCTGAAAAATCGACCGCAGCATCAAACGCTTCGAGCTTTTTCTCAAGCGCCGGGACATCCTCTGCGGGGAGGAAGCCCTTCAGAACGAAAGTCCGCTTCGACTGACGAAGTCCGCTGATCACCTGATATTTATCCGCCCGCATCGCATAGAAGTCATGTGAGAACATGAGAAGCTGCCGCTTATCCGCGAAGGACGCGATTTCCTTCTCTGTCTCGGCGATTTCCTTTTTATTGTCTTCAATATGCTTTCGGACGGCTTCGATACTCGCCTGCGGATTTTCCTTCGAAAGTGGCGCCTTTGAAAATTCGAGGCTTCGAAGCGCCTCTTCGAGGTCCTCCGCTTCATCCTTCGCTACCACAAAGAAGACGCAGGTCTGCTCCTGCGAGTGACTGATGATCGTCGCATCATACTTCTCAAGCTCCGGCTTTACCTCAGATATTTTCGTCCGGATCTCTTCGAGCGGTACATCCGACGGTACAGAACCAGCGATGGTCTTCGTCGTCTTCGTCCCTTGAAAATCGAGTGGAAGATCAAAAGTTCTCCAAGGCTCAAGCTGTGTTTCCTCCATCTCGAGCTTCGGGATCTCGGCTCTTAGCTCTGCGATCTTCTTATCGAGAGAAACGATCCGGTCAGCGGCTTCTGTCGCCTCCTGGATCTTCGGGAGCGCTTCATCATACTGCGAGAGCGTTATCGGCTCCCGTCCTGCGAAAGAAGAACGTTTTTCACCGGGCGCCAGCTTCTCCAGGATTCCCAGTGCGGTGTCTGCGGCCTCTGCAGCTTTCATAAACTCTGCCGACTGCTTCGACATGTCTTCCTTACGGAACACATCATCTTCTGCATCGTCAGCGCTTATCTCCACGACTGATTCCCGCTGCAGAAGCTCGAGAATCTTTTTCCGATCCCGCTTCAGCGCGACAAGATGCAGTCGTTTCATAGGCATTACGGCCATAAATAGTATTGCCTCCTTTCCTGAATTACGTTCTTGGCTTACTTCGGGCTGCCAAACTTCAGCATCCCTATTCCCGCAAGATGAATTGCATCCCGCGGAAGCCATGGCATCGTAAGCAAATGCTCAAAGCTTCAAATACTGGAGGATTTCCGTTACAGCCTGCTCCTGCTTACCGCGGGCCTTGACAGCCATCTCTTCACAGCTCTTCAGCGCATCCTGCTCTGCTGACTGTACCATAACCTTGCCGTCCGCCTCAGCCTTTGCAGTTGCCTTCTGGTACTTGCTGTCGGCATCCAGGGCAGCCTGATCACGGATTGCCTTCGCTTCGAGATTCGCCTTTTTTACCAGATCGGCTGCATCCAGATTCGCTTTTTTGATTGCCGCATCAGCTGCTGCCTCTGCTTCACGAATGGCATCAATGGTTTCCTTTGCCACGAAATACTCCCTCCTCTCATGAATTTGGGTTGAAGGCGAAATTTCTTTTCCTCTCTTTATCGTCTACTTTTAACAATTTTTCCTAAGTCGAATTTTCCTTAAAAGAAATTCTACTTAAAGCAAATGGCACGATAACGTTTTCAAAAAAGAAAAAACTTTCAGCTTTCAACACCAGTTGAATATATTTTAGCCTTTTTACTAGGTATTTTCAATAAACACGGGGCTTGTTTTTGTCCTAATTTGTTTATTTATTATCAAAATCAAAAATAGGAGCAGACAATTTACGAGAATTCTCGTTTTGTCTGCTCCTATTGAAAGCTTTCTATACTTTTCTCAAATTACTTTATTACTTTGCAGGATCAGCTGCGGGTGCGGCTGCCGGTGTTGCTGCAGCTGCGGCCGGAGCGGCTGGCTTCGGAGCGGCTGCTGTAGCTGCGGCCGGAGCCGGTTTCTTTGCAGGAACCGGACGCTTGCCGGTGATGGCACCGGTCGGGCACTTCTGTGCACAGATACCGCAATCCTTACACTTGTCATTCATGACAGCCAGATTGTCTGTGACATGAATGGCGTCAAACGGGCAGTTCTTCTCACACATACCGCAGGCGATACACCCGATCTTGCAGGCATCCATGACAGGCTTGCCCTTAAAGAGGCTCTTGCAGGCTACAATGTGCTTCTTCTTATACGGTACGAAATCAATGAGGTGCTTCGGGCAGGCCTTGACACAGGCACCGCAGGCTACACATTTCTCCTTGTCGACGACGGCAACGCCATTTACGACATGGATAGCATCAAACTTACATGCCTTTACACAGGTGCCATAGCCACAGCAGCTGAACGGACATGCCTTCTCGGTACCAGCCGAGATATACGCAAAATCAGTACAATCTCTGATACCGGAATACTGTGCCTGCTGCTTTACCTTTGAGCAGTCACCCTGACAGTGAACGAAGGCAACCTTCTTATCGGTAGAAGCCTCTCCAGCGCTGGTACCCATGATCGCTGCGATTTTCTCGGCAACCGGTGCGCCGCCAACCGGACACTGATTCGCCGGTGCTTCGCCTGTCGCGATCGCATGTGCACAACCATCGCAGCCCGGGAAGCCGCAGGCACCACAGTTGTTACCTGGAAGTGCAGCACGTACCTGCACCTCTCTTTCATCTACCTTAACCTTGAATTTTTCTGAGGCAAATCCCAGGAAGAGTCCGAGGATCAGGCCTGTTGCGCCGACAAGGACGGCTGCAACCACAATATACAAACCAATCATCTTCGTCCTCCTTAACGAATCAGGCCCTGGAATCCGCAGAATGCGATCGCCATGAGACTAGCTGTTACGAGGACGATCGGGGAGCCCTGGAAACTGTGCGGAATCTTGTCATTGCCCTCGACGATGTTCTCACGGATCTGCGCCATAAGAAGCAGTGCGAGTGCAAAACCAACAGAAATACCGATGCCATAAACGATACACTCAGCCATGTTGTACTGGAAGGTAACATTGTTAAGAGCAACACCCAGTACGGCACAGTTTGTCGTGATCAGCGGAAGATAGATGCCGAGGGCATCATAGAGGCCCTTCATGTTCTTCTTCATGAACATCTCGATGAACTGTACGAGAGCCGCGATGACGAGAATGAATACGATGGTGTTCAGGTAATCAAGACCATCCTTAAGGCCCAAAGCCTTACAGAGCGGGCTGGTTGCCTTCATGAAAACGATATAGATGATGTGTGTTACGATCGAAGCCAGTGTGATGACGAAGATAACTGCACCGCCCATGCCCTTCGAGGAATCGACCTTCTTCGAAACACCGAGGAAAGCACAGATGCCGAGGAACTGGCTCAGTACGACGTTTGAAACGAGGGAGTACTTGATGGCGATGAGTAAAAGATCAACTAAGCTTTTCATGCCTTATGCCTCCTTCTTTCCTGCGAGAAGTTCATTTTTATCCATAGTCTCCGGTGCAAAGATACCATTGCCGTTTACAAACTCGGAGGTATCCGCATCGCCGTTTGTCGCAGACGGAAGCTTCAGCTTATTCTGAATTGCCGTCAGTACAGCGAGCACAAGGAATGCACCAGGAGGGCTGACAAGAATCGCAATGTGATAATCCTCCGGGATGAACTGGATGCCGAAGAGCGAACCAGCACCGAGGATTTCACGAACAGAACCGAGAATCATGAGGGCCATCGTGAAGCCAAGTCCCATGCCAAGTCCATCGAAGAAGGACTCAACCGGTGCATGATCCATCGCATAGGCCTCTGCACGTCCGAGGATAATGCAGTTAACGACGATCAGCGGAATATAGATACCAAGCGCTGCATACACGGATGGTGCATAGGCCTGGATCAGAAGCTGAACGATCGTAACGAGTGATGCAACGACGACGATCTCGCCCGGCAGTCTCATCCTCTCCGGGATGACATGACGGAGTGCGGAGATCAGCATGTTGGAAAACATAAGAACCGCTGTGGTAGAGAGTCCCATGCCGATCGCATTGATCACGCTGGTGGTCGTCGCAAGGGTCGGACACATACCGAGCATGATGATGAAGGTCGGGTTCTCCTTGATAATACCATTATATAGTCTTTCTACATATTTATTCATTTTTCTGCCTCCCTCACTTAAGAACATAGTCCTGTACGAACTCGGTGGAAGCATTGACGGCGTTCACGACGGCTGTGGAGGTGATGGTCGCACCGGAAATGGCATCGATCTCACTATCGCCTGCGCCGCCGCCCTTCTTAACAGAAAGGCCTGTGGTCTTGCCGGCGAACTGCTCGTAGAACTCAGGCTCTGTTGCCTTCTGGCCGAGACCTGCGGTCTCCGGAAGGGTCTCCGGGAATGCGATGCCGGTAATCTTAAGATCCGGATCGACACCGGTTACGACGATATCATTACCGCCGAAGCCTGCGCACTGCGCCTTCACGATGTAACCGATCTCCTGACCGGAGGCATCCTTCGCGGCGACGAAGGAAAGGAGCTCTGCGCTCGAGTTGTCTGCTGCGATCTTGCCCTCATCGAGAGCTGCCTGCAGTGCATCCGCATAGGTTTCGTCATCGAAGGTCTCTGCATCAGGAAATACCTGCTTATAGGAGTCGATGGTTGACTTGTTGTTGATGTAATCAATCTGTTCCTTCGTAAGGCCGTACACACCGCCAAGAAGTAATCCGGAAATCAGTGTGATGGCTGTCAGAACGAGGGCATCCTTTACATAAGAATCCTTTTTCATTTCTTAGCGCCCTCCTTTCCGAATGCAACCGGGATCGTCTTCTTGTTGATGGTCGGCACGATGATGTTCGTGAGGATGATCGCATAGGAAACGCCCTCAGCGGAGCCGCCGAACAGTCTGAAGAGTCCGGTAATGACGCCGAGAATGAGCGCGTAGATCACCTGGCCCTTCGGGGTAATCGGGGATGTCACATAGTCCGTTGCCATGAAGAAGGCACCGAACATGAGACCGCCGCCGAAGATTTCGGAACAAATGTAATAAAGGTCAAAGCCTCTGCCGCCGAAGATGGCTACAAATATAGCAACCGTCGCGATATAAATAAACGGAATCTTCGGAGAGATGACATCCCTGATGATGAGATAAATCGCACCGATCAGGATACAGATCTTCGAAACTTCACCAATCGTACCCGGTACACGTCCGAATACCAGTGCAAGAAGGTTTGCGGTATGATCCGGCGAAGCCTTCAGATATGCAAGCGGTGTTGCACCGCCCATTGTATCAACACCCGGAACCGTCCAGGTCGTCATCTTGCTTGCAAAGGAAAGAAGCAGGAAGCATCTTGCTGCAAGCGCCGGGTTCATGAAGTTATGGCCGAGGCCGCCGTAGAGCTGCTTCACGACGATGATGGCAAATACAGAGCCGAGGCACGGGATCCAGATGGGGATTGACGGCGGGCAGTTGAGGCCGATGAGAAGTCCGGTCACGGCAGCGGAATAATCGCCGATGGTGATTGGAAGCTTCATTGCCTTCTCATAGCAGTACTCTGCAAGCACTGCAAACAGTGTCGAGAAAATCACAACAAATAGTGCATGCACGCCAAACTGGATGCAGCCATAGATGGTTGTCGGTAGCAACGCAATGCATACATCACGCATGATCTCCGAGGTTGTGATGGAATCACGGACATGCGGGCTGGAAGAAAGATTCAGTACCTTGTTCATGCTTTCTTTACCTCCTCTTTCTTAGGTTCTGCCGGGGCTTCTGTCTTTTCGTGAGCCTTCTCTGCGGCAGCCCTTTCTTCTCTTTTTTTCTCTTCAGCTGCTCTCTTACGGAGAACATCCTTTGAATAGAGCTTCATCGTCTTAATCGAAGCGGTGATCGGGCGCTTTGCAGGGCATACATAGGAACAGCAGCCACAGGAAATACACTCCATACCATTGAGCTCCATGAAGGCGTCTACATTTCTCATGAGCGCATCATTAAGAAGGAGTGTCGGCGCCAGATTGCTCGGGCAGACATTCACACAGCGGCCGCACTTGATGCAGGCTGTCGTCGGCTCTTCGAGAACCTCATCCTCAAGAAGTGCAACGATCGAGCTTGTGTTCTTCCCAATCGGTACGTCAAGCTTGAACATCGGATTGCCCATCATGGTGCCGCCGCAGATGATCTTTGCAGGGTCATCCTTGAAGCCACCGGCTGCATCCACCAGCTCCTGATAATTTGTACCAAGCGGTACATTGAAGTTGCCAGGATTTACGACAGCATCACCGGTTACCGTCAGAATACGACGAACCAGCGGGGTCGATTTACATACGGCCTTATAGATGGAGATCACGGTGTCAACATTGTCCACGATGACACCTACATCTGCAGGAAGCATACTGGAGTTGATCTTTCGTCCGGTTACGGCAAACATAAGCTGACGCTCGCCGCCCTCCGGATATTTCGTAAGCAGTGATACAACCTCGATGTTCGGCTCATCCTTAACCTTCTCGGAAAGAAGCTTGATGGCCTCCGGCTTGTTGTCCTCGATACAGATTTTACCCTTTGCGTTCGGGAAAAGTGAAAGAATGACCTTGAGTCCGCCGATCAGTTCATCCGGGCTTTCGAGCATGTCTCTGTAGTCGGATGTGAGATACGGCTCACACTCGGAGCCATTGACGAGGAAATAGTCGATCTTCGACGGATCCTTCGGCATAAGCTTCACGGCTGTCGGGAAGCCTGCGCCGCCGAGGCCTACGATACCGGCATCCTTTACGATGTTCACGATTTCCTCGCGAGAAAGCTTCGTGTAATCGCGATCCTGGCCGAAGCCCTCGATTTTTTCATACTGCTGGTCATTTTCGATGATGATTGCATCCATCAGGGCACCGCCGGCCGTCAGAACCTTTTCGATACTCTTCACTGTACCGGAAACAGACGAAAGGACCGGAGCAGATACGAATCCGCCTGCTTCGGCAATCTTCTGACCCATCAGTACGTGATCCCCCTTCGCGACGATAGGCTTCGCGGGAGCACCGATATGCTGAGAAACCGGAAATACCATAAGTCCCTTCGGGGTAAGCGCCTGAATCGGCTGATCCATGGCTAGCTCTTTTCCCTCATAGGGATGGACGCCACCCTTAAAAGTGGTAACACCCATGTTCTTGTACCTCCTGAATTTTTATAGACTGTTAGTATTATAACGGACTTGTCGAGCGGATACAACGAAAAACAAATCTTTAACAAGCGGTTCTCGGGAAAGTACAATCTTGCTGTGGAGGTTGCACAAATCTTTCGGTCATCGGGCTGCTGACGCAGCCCGTGCATGGCGGGTTGTGGCAGGCGGAAGAATGGCTGGGCGGACGCCGGAGGAGGGAACTGCCGGATTTGCCAATATATGGTTTTTGTGGTATCTTATGGGCAAACTTGTTTCTTTGGGAGAAAGAGACAGGTTAGCGCCAGGACCGTGATAGGTTGACGAGGTCAGCGGTGATCGAAAGACTCGGCGGATGCCGCTGCGGAGCAGTGAAATCGTAAGGGAAAAAAGAAAAGGCGAAATCAAGATCGCATAACAGAAGTTTTCCTCTTCACTTTTTGTTTTGATGCAAAAAAGTGAGAGGAGAATTTTTTATGTGTGGAATTGTTGGTTTTATTGGTAAAAAGCAGGCGGCGCCGATCCTTCTTGAGGGGCTTTCGAGGCTGGAATACAGAGGCTATGATTCGGCGGGACTTGCCGTCCGGGATGGAGACAGCCCGATCGAGATCGTAAAAGCAAAGGGACGACTCAGCGTTCTTTCGGAGAAGACGAATGGCGGCAAGTCCCTGCGCGGCTGTGTAGGCATTGGACATACGAGATGGGCGACGCATGGTGAGCCGTCGGAGACAAACGCACATCCACATATCAGCTTTAACAAGTCTGTCGTCGCAGTGCATAATGGAATCATTGAAAATTTCCAGGAGTTAAAGGATCGACTCACGAAGAAGGGCTATCGGTTTTATTCGGAGACGGATACCGAGGTCGCGGTCAATCTCGTCGAGTATTATTATCAGAAGTACAATCAAGGCGCGCTGGACGCGATTTCGAGGGCAATGATGCGGATCCGCGGGTCCTACGCGATGGAGTTTATGTTTGCGGATCTGCCGGGCGAGATTTATGCTGCCAGAAAGGACGCACCGATGATCATCGGAGTCACCGGGGGTGAAACCTATGTGGCTTCGGATGTGCCAGCGATTCTTAAACATTGTCGTAATGTTTACTACATCGAAAATCAGGAAATTGCGAAGCTTAGCGAAGGAAAGGCGGAGTTTTTCAACCTTGATCTTGAACCGATCGAGAAGCAGTCTGTCGAAATCAAGATGGATGCACAGGCCGCCGAAAAAGGCGGCTTCCCGCACTTCATGCTGAAAGAAATCCACGAACAGCCGAAAGCCGTCCGGGATACACTGAACTCCGTCGTGAAGGATGGCAAAATCGATCTCAGCAGTGTCGGTCTGTCGGACGAAGACATTAAGAAAATATCCCAGATTTATATCGTTGCCTGCGGATCAGCATACCATGTCGGCGTTGTAACGCAGTATGTGATGGAAGGACTCGCCAGAATTCCGGTCCGCGTCGAGCTTGCCTCCGAGTTCCGTTACAGAAACCCGATTCTCGATCCGAACGGGCTCGTCGTCATCATCAGCCAGTCTGGTGAGACAGCGGACTCTCTCGCTGCACTTCGCGAAGCAAAAGCCCGCGGCCTTAAGACGCTTGCCATCGTCAATGTCGTCGGCTCGTCCATCGCCCGCGAAGCAGACCATGTGTTCTACACCCTCGCAGGACCAGAAATCGCCGTCGCGACGACAAAAGCTTACTCGACACAGCTTGTCGCCGGCTATGCCCTTGCTCTTGAACTTGCAAAAGTTCGCGGACATATTTCTGATGAGAGGTACACTGCACTGATTGCAGAGATGCAGACACTCCCCGACAAGATTTCGAAGGTACTCGAGGATAAGGAGCGAATCCAGTGGTTTGCCGCAAAATATGCAAACGCGCTTGACGTCTTCTTCATCGGCCGCGGCATCGACTATGCGATCGGCCTTGAAGGTTCCCTGAAGCTCAAGGAAATCAGCTATATTCACTCGGAGGCGTATGCTGCCGGTGAACTCAAGCACGGTACGATTTCACTGATTGAAAAGGGCATCCTGGTGGTTGGCATTTTAACGCAACCGGAGCTTTTTGAAAAGACCGTATCGAATATGGTTGAGGTTAAGTCCAGAGGAGGCTACCTCATGGGACTCACAACTTACGGGAACTATAATATCGAGGATACTGCGGATTTCACCGTGTATGTACCGGAAACCGACCCATACTTTGCGACTAGCGTCGCCATCGTACCGCTCCAGCTCCTCGCTTACTATGTGAGCGTTGCAAAGGGTCTCGATGTCGATAAACCACGGAATCTCGCAAAGTCCGTGACTGTTGAATGAGTGCCGCATGTAGGCATATATAACTATGGTTTTGAGAGATGATAGTTTTTATCTGCCGGATATTTTTTGGCGTGGCAGATGATATCAAGGATATGCTCTATCCATCTGCCAGCATTTGCAAATTGTTTTGTATGGACAGCAGATGTTTTGAGCGAATGGGCTTTTCCATCTGCTTTCAAAGTAATATATATTTAATATTTTAAATTTTCTAGGCAGATAATTCTAGAAAATCCCGCATATTATCTGCTCGACTAGATTTTCAGTGGCTGATGAAAACAGCCAATCCGCAAATCCATCAGCTTCGGTAGAAGAAGAGCTTGCGGGTGACGGCTGATGGCTGGAGCCATCCCCCAAATCCATCAGCTTCGGAGTCAGGTCGGCTTCGCGTCGCTGACTGATGGATGCAGCCAATCCGCAAATCCATCAGCCCCTGTAGAAGAAAAACTTGCGGGTGACGGCTGATGGCTGGGGCAATCCCCCAAATCCATCAGTTCCGGGCGGCATCAACTTCCCGGGCACCAGCTGATGAAAATGGAAAAATCCCGATTTCATCAGCCGCAGCAGCAAAAAGCAAAGAAAAAGTGATCCGGCAGCTAGCATTTTACTTGCTATCAACCGGATCACTTCTTTTTTGTTTCTGATATGAGGCCATTGAACTCTATAAGTAACGCTTGTCTACGTGTTACGAAGATCGCAATGGCTACACGGAATTATGATGCTGTCTTTGTCTCTGCAGCAATCAGTGTGTCTACGTTTTACGCAGCCTTCTTGGTTTCAGCCGCAGTGGTTTCAGCCGCTGTTGTCTCAGCTGCAGTCGTCTCAGCAGCGGTTTCTTCAACTGCAGGCTTTTCTGCGAGGTTTGCTGTCGCTGCGTTGAGCTCCTTGCCATCGATTGCGTTTACAGCATTCTGACCTGCGATGCGGCCGAATACGGTGAAGTCAAGGACTGCGTTACCGCCGAGACGGTTTGCACCATGGACGCCGCCGGTTACCTCACCAGCTGCGAAGAGATTCGGGATGACGGTACCGTCTTCCTTCAGTACCTCAGCCTCCGGATCGATCTTTACACCGCCCATCGTATGATGGATGCCGGCCGTAACCTTGATTGCATAGTACGGAGCCTTGTCAAGCTTCTTTACGAAGGAGGTTCTGCCGAACTCCGGATCCGACTTCTTGTCGACACAATCATTCCATGCGTTCATGGTCTCCTCGAAGGTATCCGGATCAACATCCATTTCCTTCGCAAGTGCCTTGTAATCCTCACCGGTTACGGTGTAGCCGGCCTTGATGTAGCCCTGGATGACAGCAGAAGCATCTACCATCTCCTGGTCAATCACAAGCCATGAATAACCACCGGTCTGTGCAACCTCTGCTGCAGAAACCTTATCACGCGTGCTAACCTCATCGGTGAAGCGCTTGCCCTCTGCGTTTACAAGAATCGCACCATCGCCACGGAGACCCTCTGTAATGAGGTGTGCATCCTCAGCGGTTACGGTCGGGTGAATCTGAATCTGATCAAGATCAACCGTCGCTGCGCCGACTGCTGTTGCCATCTCGATGCCCTGGCCCTGTGCACCGGCTGCGTTTGTGGACATGAAGCCCTTGAGATCCGGATTATACTTGACAACCATGTCAAGATTTGCGCCGAAGCCGCCTGTTGCGAGGATAACTTCGCTTGCCTTTACGGTCACATTGTTGCCGGTCTCACCTGTTGCGTGAATGCCTACAGCCTTGTCCTTATCCATGAGGATCTCATCTGCCGTCGTGGAGAAGAGAAGTGTGATATTCGAAAGGCTGTTGACGTTCTTCTCAAGAATCGGAACGATATATGCGCCGACTGCTGTGGTCTTGCCCTCAGCATTGACTGGACGATGAATACGCTTTACAGATGCGCCGCCGAACTGCCCGACATTGTGGCACTCTGCGCCGATGGAATCCAGGAAATCAACGGCGGACGGAGAATTCTCAACGAGTGTCTTTACCAGTGAGATATCATTCTTACCCTTGCCGCCGATCATTGTATCGAGCTCGAACAGCTCTGCGGAATCGAAGTAGCCCTCCGGCTTCGCCTGATAGTCTGCATACTGCTTTTCTACTGTATCGGCGAGTGCCTGGATGTCAGCATTGTCCTTAAAATCATCGCCGCGTGCCTTTTTGAGTGTGGCTTCGACAGCATCGCCCTCGGCAAATTCATTGGAGTTCTGATATTCGGTCGGTGCTGCATTGATACCGCCGGTTGCACGAACCGAGTTACCGCCGACCATGGTCTGCGACTCGAGCAGAACGACATCCTTGCCAGCCTTCGCTGCTGTAATGGCCGCGATCATACCGGCACCACCGGCACCGACAACCACGACATCAGTTTGATATACAGCATCCTCTGCCTTTGCTGTTGCGCCACCCTCAGTCTTATAGGACTCCGGATCGAAGCCTGCAGACTTGATGGCTTCATCAATTGCCTCAAAAATTGCGTTTGAGGTAACCGTCGCGCCAGAAACAGCATCCACCTTCGTGGAATTTGCTGCGACAATCTTCGGTGGAAGCTGCTCGACAGCCTTCGTACCGATACCCTCGGTCTCATTCTGCTTCGTCACTTCAACCTTATAAATCTTATCCTTCGTAAGGGTAACCTCTACCGTGACATCACCCTCCATACCTTTACCGGTACCAGTTGCCGTTACCGCATCAGCCGGGATATCCGCTGCCTCTGTAGCAGCAACTGTTGTTTCCTCGGCAGCTGCACTCTCGCCGGCTGCACCTGCGAAGCCATAGTTCGCCGGATCGAATCCGCCGGACTCAAGAGCATTGGCCGCCGCCTGCAGAATCGCGTTTGACGTTACGGTCGCACCGGAAACAGTATCCACCTTCAGACTTCCGGAAGAAGCAACCGCACTCGGAATCTGATCGAGAGCCGGCTTCGCAATATCCGGTGTCTCATTCTGCGCTGTCACAGTCAGACTATAAATCTTGCTGGCATCTGCGACAACCTCAACCGTCACATCACCCATCTTGCCTGCTGCCGTACCCGTCAGCGTCTTCGCATCCGCCGGCGCACTCGAGCCCTTATTAAGGTTCAGTGACTGCACGCCTAAAACAATCGCCAGCACTACACCGAGCACAATGACGACAATAGACGCAAGCTTCTTATTGTTGTCCATAAAACCTCCCCTATTTGGTTCATGAAAAAAAGATTTTCGTTTCTGCCCTACTATAACATAAGATTTCCGCGCAAGCCATAGCTTCCAGAAATGTAAGCGATTCCAAAATAAAAATAAGGCTGCCGCCGAAAGCGGCAGTCGTCTTTTCGTGCAATGCCCTCTGGAGGGGCACCCGTACGAACATAAAGCCGAAAGTCTTCGCTAGCCAGACACGACGAGCAGGGTAAAAAATCGGCGCCCACAAGGCCCGATTTTTTAGGCCCATTGAAGGAAAAATCCCTTCAAGGATTTTTCCTGAATTGGGCCGACCCAGCTCGGCGTGGCTGGCTAGCGATTAGACTTTCGAGCAGTGAGGAGGGTGCCCCTCCAGAGGGCATTGCACGAAAAGGGGACTGCCGCTTTCGGCGACAGCCCCTGTGTCTGATGTAAGCATTATAAAATTACTGGAAGTACTCGAACGCGGCGCGGAAGATGCCCATGTCATAGTTCCCCGGCACGTTCTTGTAGAGCGCGTGGCCCCACCGCTCGACATGTCCCATCTTACCGAAGACGCGCCCGTCCGGCGAAGTGATGCCCTCAACTGCATAGTACGAGCCATTCGGATTGTACTGGATGTCCATCGTAGGGTTGCCGTCGAGATCCACATACTGCGTCGCAATCTGGCCGTTCTCGACAAGCTCCTTAAACAGACTCTCCTCGCAGAGGAAACGTCCCTCTCCGTGGCTGATGGCGACATTATACACATCACCCGGATTCGTATCCATGAGCCAAGGGCTCAGGTTCGAAGCGACGCGGGTGTGCACGATCTTCGACTGATGCCGGCCGATCGTGTTGAAGGTAAGCGTCGGACAATGCACATCGGTATCGCGGATCTCGCCGTATGGCACGAGGCCAAGCTTGATGAGCGCCTGGAAGCCGTTGCAGATACCGAGCATGAGACCGTCACGCTTGTCGAGCATATCCATCGTCGCATTCTTCACTGCCTCGTTTCTAAAGAAGGAGGTGATGAACTTCGCGGAGCCGTCCGGCTCATCGCCGCCGGAGAAGCCGCCCGGAATAAATATGAGGTTCGACTTGCCGATCTCCTGCGCCACGAACGATACCGAATCCATGATGTCCTGCTTCGTCATGTTACGGATGACCACGGTCTCCGGCTCGAGGCCCGCATCGCGGCAAGCCTTCGCCGAATCGTATTCACAGTTGTTGCCCGGGAAGACTGGAATCAGCACGCGCGGCTTCGCCGTCACAACCGCCGGCGCGATCCATTCCTCCTCACTGTAATCCGGGATGCTAATGTCCACATCAGCCGTTTCCGAAGCATCCTTGTCAAGATTCATGTTGCACTTGAAGACCTTCTCAAGCCGGTCTTCATAGTTCTCTTCGAGGTCAGACAGCTTCAGCGCTTCCTCATTATAGCGGATTTCCGCATCGTCAGTCGTTACGCCCAGGTCCGCAATGACTACACCGGCGTCGAGAATGGAGGTTTCGTGATAAATCTCATCCACAGTTGCCGCATCCTTCAGTTCAAGAAGGAACGAGCCGTACTGATAGCCGAAGATGTCTTCTACTGAAAGACTCGGCGCGAAGTCAAAGCCGAAGCCATTACCCATGCACTGCTTGAGCACCGCCTCGGCGACACCGCCGTAGGTCGGAGTGTAAATGCTTGCGAGCTTACCGTCAAGCACCAGCTTATGCACGTACTTAAACATTGCAAGCAGCGACTCCTTCGTCGGAAGCTCGTCCACATACTTCGGCTTAAGCCACAGAACCTTATGGCCTGCTGCCTTGTACTCCGGCGAAAGGATGTTTGCAGCATCCTCCGTCGTGATGGCAAAGGATACGAGTGTCGGCGGTACATCGAGCTTTTCAAACGTGCCGGACATCGAGTCCTTACCACCAATGGCAGCGATTCCGAGATCAAGCTGTGCGCTGAAGGCACCAAGCAGTGCCTCAAGCGGCTGTCCCCAGCGCTCCGGCACGCGTCCTGGCTTTCCGAAATATTCCTGGAAAGTAAGATAGGTGTCATCGAAGGATGCACCGCTCGCGATGAGCTTTGCAGCCGATTCAACGACGGCAAGGTAAGCGCCCTTGTACGGATCCTTCTCGGTCACGTAAGGATTATAGCCATAGGCCATGACAGTCGTCGCATCCGTGTGGCCGATCTCGACAGAAACTTTCGCTGCCATCGCCTGAATCGGCGTTCTCTGATATTTGCCGCCGAAAGGCATGAGCACCGTGCCGGCACCGATCGTCGAGTCGAACTCCTCACTGAGACCACGCTTCGATACGACATTAAGATCCTGCGACAGCTTCTCGTAATTTTCGCTGAAGGAGCCTTCCACCAGCCGTCTGATCGTCTCCGGCTTCTTCGTCACGATATCGATATGCTTCTCGGCGCCATTGGAGTTCAGGAAATCTCTCGAAAGGTCGATGACTTTCTTTCCGTTCCAGACCGCGACAAGCCGTCTCTCCGCCTGCACCGTCGCAACATGGGTCGCCTCGAGATTCTCCTTCTTAGCCAGCTCCATGAACTTGTCTTCATCCTCCGGCGCCACGACGACAGCCATTCTCTCCTGCGATTCAGAGATTGCAAGCTCTGTGCCATCGAGGCCCTCGTACTTCTTCGGCACCTTATTAAGATCAATATAGAGACCGTCCGCGAGCTCGCCAATGGCTACAGAAACGCCGCCCGCACCGAAGTCGTTGCAACGCTTGATGAGCTTTGATGCCTCCGGATTTCTAAAGAGTCTCTGAAGCTTTCTCTCCTCCGGTGCATTACCCTTCTGTACCTCAGCGCCATCCTTTGCAAGAGAGTCAACATTATGTGCCTTCGAGGAGCCTGTCGCACCGCCGATACCATCACGGCCGGTACGTCCGCCAAGGAGAATGACGACATCTCCCGGCGCCGGTACCTCTCTCCGCACGTTTTCCTCCGGTGCCGCCGCTACGACTGCACCGATCTCCATCCGCTTCGCAACATACCCCGGATGGTAAAGCTCATCGACGAGACCGGTGGCAAGACCAATCTGGTTACCATAGGAGCTATAACCATCCGCCGCGGTCGTCACGAGCTTCCGCTGCGGGAGCTTACCTTCGAGCGTATCCTTAACCGGCACGGTCGGATCGCCGGCACCGGTCACACGCATCGCATGGTAAACATAGGCTCTGCCGGACAGCGGATCACGGATCGCACCGCCGATACAGGTCGCTGCACCACCGAAGGGCTCGATTTCTGTCGGGTGGTTGTGGGTTTCATTCTTGAAAAGAAGAAGCCACTTCTGGTCTTCACCGTCAACCTTGATATTGATCTTCACGGTGCAGGCATTGATTTCCTCTGACTCGTCGAGCTTTGTGAGGATGCCTTCCTTCTTCAGCACCTTCGCGGCGATCGTGCCGAGATCCATGAGATTAATCGGCTTCGTACGGTTGATTTCCTTCCGCGCGTCAAGGTAACGGTTCCACGCCTTCTCGAGGGTCGGGTCCGCGAAGGAGACATTGTCAATCGTCGTGAGGAAGGTGGTATGACGGCAGTGGTCGGACCAGTAGGTGTCGATCATGCGGATCTCAGTGATGGTCGGATTCCGATGCTCTGTCCGGAAATAGTCGCGGCAGAAACGGAGGTCATCGAGGTCCATCGCGAGGCCCTTTTCATCGAGGAAACGCTTAAGCTGGTCGTCTGATTCTTCAATGAATCCATCGAGCGTCTCAACGGTAGTCGGAATGTCATACTGGACGCTTAGCGTTTCCGGCTTCTCGAGGGATGCTTCTCTTGCCTCGACCGGGTTGATGACGTACTTCTTGATTTCCGCTATCTCTGCTTCTGTGAGGTCGCCATAGAGCATGTAGACCTTTGCGGAGCGGACGAGCGGGCGGTCCACCTGCCGGAGAATCTGGATACACTGGGCAGCGGAATCGGCGCGCTGGTCGTACTGTCCGGGCAGGAACTCTACAGCGAAGACATGCGCTTTTTCATCAACGGGCATCTCGGTGTAGGTATCATCAAGCTGCGGCTCGCTGAGGACCTTCTTTACGGCGTCGTCGAAAACGTCCTGATCAACACCTTCGACGTCGTAGCGGTTCAGGAGGCGGACGTCACTAAGGTTCTTGATCAAGAGGATGTGCCGGATGTCATGCCGGAGGCCGCTCGCCTCATGACGAAGACCAGGTTTCTTTTCCACAAAGACTCTATAAACCATTTGCTTTTCTCCTTTACTGTAATGCCTTTAAAGCTCTTTGCCCTATGTCATGGCGCATGTGCATGTCTTTAAATGTGACCTTCGAAGCGGAGGCGTAGGCCTTCGCGATGGCTTCGCGGAGGGTCGGGGCGGTTTCGGTGATGCCAAGGACGCGGCCGCCGTCGGTGTAGAGCTTGCCATCCATGAGCTTAGCGCCGGCGATGTAGGCATTTTGGACTTCATCGAGGCCGGTGATTTCGTAGCCCTTCTGGTAGGAGACGGGGTAGCCGCCGGAGGCTTCGATCACACAGCAGGCGCTTTCGTCCTTCCACCTGATGTCGACATCCTTCAGGGTGCCGCGGGTGGTTGCCTGCATGATGGTGAGGAGGTCACTGTCAAGGAGCGGGAGCACGACCTGGGCTTCGGGATCGCCGAAGCGGCAGTTGTACTCGATGACCTTCGGGCCGTCCTTCGTCAGCATGAGACCGAAGTAGAGGCAGCCGCGGAAGGTGCGGCCTTCCTTATTCATCGCGTCGATCGTCGGCTGGAAGATGGTCTTCATGCACTGGTCGGCAATCTCCTTTGTGTAATACGGATTCGGGGCCACTGTGCCCATGCCGCCGGTGTTTAAGCCCTGGTCGCCGTCATTGGCACGCTTGTGGTCCATCGAGGAGATCATCGGGCGGACGACATTGCCATCAGTGAAGCTGAGGACGGAAACCTCCGGTCCCTCGAGGTACTCTTCGATGACGATCTGGTCACCGCTGTGGCCGAACTTCTTCTCCTCCATGATCGTCTTGATACCGGCGATCGCTTCGTCACGGGTCATCGCAATGATGACGCCCTTTCCGAGGGCGAGACCGTCGGCCTTGATGACGGTCGGAATCGGGCAAGTCTGTACGTACTTCTCGGCTTCCGTGATGTCAGTGAAGACTTCATATTGTGCGGTCGGGATGCCGTACTTCTTCATGAGGTTCTTTGAGAAAACCTTCGAGCCCTCAATGATCGCTGCCTTTTTCTCCGGACCAAACGCAGGGATACCTGCTGCCTTCAGGGCATCGACCATGCCGAGGACCAGCGGGTCATCCGGTGCTACTACGACGTAATCGATCTTCTTGTCTTCGCAGAAGCTTACGACGCCGTCAATGTCGGTTGCCTTGATATCCGGCACGCAGATTGCATCCCGCGCGATGCCGCCGTTGCCGGGAATCGCGTAAATGGTATCGATCGTCTTGTTTTTCTTCAATGTCTTAATGATTACATGCTCGCGGCCACCGCCGCCTACTACTGCAAGCTTCATATTTTCCCTCAACTTTCGCGAATCTCCTTCGCCATCATCTCAGCCGCGGCTGGAAGGAGCTTCCACTCGGCTTGTTCCATGACGCGCTTCTGGAGAATTTCCGGGGTGTCACCGGGCTGGATTTCGACTGCCTTCTGCAGAAGGATGCGGCCACCGTCCGGAATTTCATTCACAAGGTGAACGGTTGCACCGGTTACCTTACAGCCCCGCGCGAGGCAAGCTTCGTGGGGCTTCAAGCCATACATGCCTTTCCCGCAGAAGCTCGGGATCAACGACGGATGGATATTGATAATCCGGTCGCGATACGTCTCGATGAATTTTTCACTGAGGATTGTAAGATATCCTGCCAGAATCACCAGCTGAATTCCATGCTCCTTCAGTGTTTCGATCAACTTCGGCTCATCTTTATGGACGACACAGTGCTCAACACCGGCCTTTTCCGCCCGCTCGAGAGCATAAATTCCATCACGCGAGCCGACCACCAGCACGATCTCCCCATCCGGGATCTCCCCCCGCTTCTCCGCATCCAGCAGCGCCTGCAGATTCGTCCCGCCGCCAGACACCAATACCGCAATTTTCGTTTTCTCTCTCATCGTAAATTCTTTCTTTTATTTCCTTTAATATGCCTTTACAGAAACATGCCTGTTCCTCTCACAACTTACATTCGGTTTCCGGACGACTGTCCGAAACAGCAACTGTGGGCCGTGAGCTAGGGTGCCCCTCTCACGGCCCGCAGTCGCTGTCTCGGACAGTCGTCCGGAAGCCGGCCATAGTTTAGTGGTGGAACAGTCTCATGCCTGTAAAGGCCATCACCATGTCATATTTGTCGGCAACCTCGATGACATTGTCATCGCGGATGGATCCGCCCGGCTCCGCCACGCAGGACACACCGGACTTGCGGGCACGCTCGATGTTATCGCCAAACGGGAAGAACGCATCGGAACCGAGCGCCGTGCCTGTGAGCGTCGCAAGATATGCCTTCTGCTCCGCTCTCGTAAATGGAGCCGGCTGCTCGGTGAACCACTGCTGCCAAGCGCCATCCTTCAGCACATCGTCACACTCCTCAGACAGATACACATCGATGACATTGTCCCAATCCGCGCGGCGGAGACCATCCTTAAACGGAAGATTCAGCACGCGATCCGTCTGGCGAAGATGCCAGTGGTCCGCCTTATCACCCGCAAGCCGTGTACAATGGATTCTAGACTGCTGTCCAGCACCGACGCCGATTGCCTGACCATCCTCGGCATACGCAACCGAGTTCGACTGCGTGTATTTCAGCGTGATCAGCGCGATCGTGAGATTCAGCCGCTCCTCCGCGGTAAGCTCCTTCTTCTTCGTGACAATATTCGAAAACGCCTCATCCGTCACCTTGTAATCATTCCGCTTCTGCTCGAAGGTCACACCGAAAACCTGCTTGTGTTCAAGCTCGGCCGGACGGTAGGACGGATCGATTTTGATGACATTGTAATTCCCCTTCTTCTTGCTCTTCAAAAGCTCCAAAGCCGCATCCGTGTACCCTGGTGCAATGATTCCATCAGACACTTCGCGGTGGATGATCTTTGCGGTCGTCTCGTCGCACACATCCGACAGCGCGATGAAATCGCCATAGGAGCTCATACGGTCGACGCCGCGGGCACGGGCATAAGCACAGGCGAGCGGGGAATCATCGAGGCCTTCGATGTCATCGACAAAGCAAGCCTTCTTAAGCTTCTCGGAAAGCTTCCGGCCGATCGCCGCGCCGGACGGAGAAACATGCTTGAAGGAAGCTGCCGCCACCTCGCCGGTCGCCTCCTTGATATCCTTGACGAGCTGCCAGCTGTTGAACGCATCCAGGAAATTGATGTAGCCGGGACGTCCGTTCAAAATCTCAATCGGGAGCTCGGAACCATCCTGCATATAAATCTTCGCCGGTTTCTGGTTCGGGTTCATACCATACTTTAATTCAAATTCCTTCATTTTTCTCCTCTCCCGGCTGCTGCCGGAACATGAAAATTGTGACACCGGAGACGGTTCTCTCTGTCACCTTTTTTGTTAGAGAGAATCATCTCCAGCCTTATGTGTTTTTCAGAAAAAGTTGACAGAGAGAACCGTCCCCGGTGTCAGCTTAGTTCACTTTCGAATATTTGTTGATGAGTTTGTTCTCCACGGCGCCGGTCACGACGTTGATGTAGCGGACGTAGAGCGAAATCTTGTTATCTTCGTTCAGGTTGTCCCAGATTTCCGAAGCGAACTCGTCCGCACTGTTCGGCACTGCCACGCGCTCCGGCTCGCCCTCGAAGGTCGGGATCGGATTGCCATTCTCCTTATAGGTGTGGATGAAATGTCCGAGACCATTCTGGAGCTTATACGTGTAGGTATACCGCGCACAATCCGTGCCGTCCGGATCCTCGGATTTGAGAATCGATAGCTTATAGGTATCGGAATCATCGAGGAACACGATGCCGGAGATACGCGGTGTCCAGTTCGGACCATCCGGCTCAAACTCTCTGGTCTCGAGCGCTTCTTCGAAGGTATTGCCCTCCTTCAGAAAATCGAAGATCGTGTCGGTCTGATCACCATTTGTGACGATCAGACAATCCCCAAGCTTCCGGATCGGATGATAAATGATGAGGCTCGGATCCTCGACCTTCGTCGAATCCGCCGGGTAGATCGTCACCGTATCGCCCTCTTCCGTAAACACACGGTTTCTCGAGTTCGCCGACCGCCCCATGATGAAGTACGCGATCGCGATCGAATTACCATCCTCTGACTTCCCGATGACGATGCCCCGCCCCGGATATTCATTTCCCTTCAGAAGCTCGCCGAGCTTCGCGATGTCATATGTCGCCATATCTCCTCCTTATATTCCAATGCTTCCATCAGATGTGTCACTGGGGACGGTTCTTGCTGACAACTTTTTCCTTCCGAATACATAACCACGAAAGGATTCTTTTGTAAAAAGTTGTCAGAGAGAACCGTCCCCGGTGACAACTTTTGACGAATAGCCGCCCGAAGAAAGCATTATGACAAAACTACCTTGTCCTGCGATTCGATGATCTCGCCAAGGTGGTACGCCTTGACGCCATTTGCGTTGAGAATCGCGAGTGCCTTCTCCTCGTCCTCCTTTGCCACGACCACGCTCATGCCGACACCCATGTTGTAGGTGTTGAACATGTCGTGCTCAGAAATTTTGCCGGTCTCCTGGATGAGCTTGAAAATTGGCAGAACGCGGACATCAGAAATCCTGATCGCTGCGCCGAGACCGTCCGGTATCGAACGAGGGATGTTCTCATAGAAGCCGCCGCCCGTGATGTGGCTGATGCCCTTGACGGTCACTTCCTTGAGAAGCGCCATGACCGGCTTCACATAGATCACCGTCGGCGTCAACAGCGTGTCGCCAAGCGATGCGCCGCCCAGTGCCTCCACCGGCTTCGACATCGATTCCTTCGTCTGGTTATCGATATCAAAAATCTTCCGCACCAGGGAGAAACCATTGGAATGAACGCCCGAGGACGGCAGCGCAATGACTACATCGCCGGCCTTCATCGCGTTGTTGTCAATGATCTTATCTTTGTCGACGACACCGACCGAGAAGCCCGCGAGGTCGAACTCATCCTCCGGATAGAAGCCCGGCATCTCGGCAGTCTCGCCGCCGATGAGGGCTGAGTCACCCTGTACGCAGCCGTCCGCGACGCCCTTTACGATGGCTGCAATCTTCTCCGGCACATTCTTGCCGCAGGCGATATAGTCAAGGAAGAACAGCGGCTGCGCACCGCAGCAGATGACGTCATTCACACACATCGCGACGCAGTCGATGCCAACCGTATCGTACTTCTCCATGATAAAGGAAATCTTCAGCTTCGTACCGACACCGTCTGTACCGGACACCAGCACCGGATGCTTGTAGCCCTCCGGAATCTCGCAGAGGCCGCCGAAGCCGCCGAGGCCGGATGCCACATACTTCGTCATCGTCTTCGCAACATACTGCTTCATCAGCTCCACGGACTTATAGCCCGCCGTGATATCAACACCAGCCTCCTTGTAGGCCTCGCTATAGCTTTTCGTATTCATGAATTCTTATCCTTTCCTCTATAAGTGGTCGGGTTCGGCTAGGGTAGCCTTCACCCGATCCCTCCCCGATGTCACCTTAATTCTTCTCCTCTGGTTTCACACTCGCACACGCGTTGCTACCCGATGTAGGCATTGTTTCCTTCGCCTCATCACCTGCACTCCGCTCATGGCTCTCGCGCCATGACTTCGGGATCTTTTCCTCGAACCGGTTCTTGTTCGTCACGGTCGGCACCTCGGTCGGATAGTCACCGTCGAAGCAGGCCGTGCAGAAATCGCCGGTCATGCCGGTCGCAAGCTGCTTCGCATGCTCAATCGACAGATACCCGAGCGAATCCGCCCCGATAATCTTCGCGATCTCCGGAATCGAATGATGGCACGCAATCAGGTTGTCGCGCGAATCAATATCGATTCCATAATAACATGGGTTCATGAAAGGCGGCGCTGATATTCTCATATGCACTTCCTTCGCGCCGGCATCCCGCACGATTTTCACAATCCGGGCGCTCGTCGTGCCACGGACGATTGAGTCATCAACCAGCACCACGCGCTTCCCCTCGATCTCCGACCGAATCGCGTTCAGCTTGATCCGGACGAGATTCTCACGCTCCGTCTGCCCCGGCGCGATGAACGTGCGCCCGATGTATTTATTTTTGATGAGGCCGATGCCATACGGAATCCCGGACGCCCTCGCGTACCCTTCAGCTGCGTCGAGTCCCGAGTCCGGCACGCCAATGACTACATCAGCCTCCACAGGATGTTCTTCTGCTAAAAACTTTCCGGCACGAAGTCTTGCCTCATGCACTGACGCCCCATCGATCACCGAATCCGGGCGGGCGAAGTAAATGTACTCGAACACGCAAAGTGCGCGCCGTGCCTTGCCGCAATGATCCGTGATGGAGCGGAGGCCGTTATTATCTACGACGACGATCTCACCCGGCTCCACATCCCGGACCAGCTTCGCGCCGACCGCTTCGAGCGCACAGCTCTCAGATGCAAATACGACATTGCCCTCATCCGTGAGGCCATAGCAGAGCGGATGGAAGCCATTGACATCTCTTGCTGCGATCAGCTTTGATGGCGACATGATGACGAGGGAATATGCGCCGTGCAGCTTGTCCATCGCACGGTCCACAGCCTCCTCGATGGAGCCAGACTTAATGCGCTCACGCGTGATCACATATGAAATCACTTCGGTGTCCGTCGTCGACTGGAAGATGCAGCCATCCATCTCAAGATTTTCACGAAGCTCATAGGAATTCACAAGATTTCCGTTATGGCAGAGCGCCATCCGGCCCTTCCGGTGATTCACGACAATCGGCTGTGCATTGATCCGGTTCGTGATGCCACTCGTCGAATACCGCACATGGCCGACGGAAATCTGTCCTTCGCCGAGCCGTTCGATCTGTTCCTTCGTGATTGCCTCACTGACGAGACCAAGCTCACGATAAAACCGGAACACACCATCATCATTTACGACGATGCCGGCTGACTCCTGGCCTCTATGCTGCAGGGCAAACAGCCCGTAATACGTATAGCGCGCGAGCGGCTTCCGGGTCTTCGAAAACATGCCGAAAACGCCGCACTCCTCATTGATTTTTCTCATTCAATCTCCTCTTTTGTGGCCGGGTTTGGCTGGAAGCCTTCACCCGATCCCTCCATTTACAGATAAAACCAACTACTCCCTCTCTTTATCTGCATCAATTTTGCGACCACTTCAACGCTGTGACAGATAATTTGCGGGAATGCCTTGTTTTATCTGTATCTATTCTGAAACTGTCTTGATCTCAGTACAGATAATTTGGAGGAGTACCTTGTTTTATCTGTATCCTTTCCAAAACCACTTTGATTTCGATGCAGATAATTTCAGGAAGTACCCTGTTCTATCTGCAGTTCGTTGAAATCAACTGTTGAATTGGGCTTCAATGGCTTTATTTTTTTCTACAATCTTTGCGCGGTTCGCGTCGCGATCCGCCTGCAGCTTCTTCTGAAGCTCTTCATCCGTTACAGCCAGAATCTCGATAGCCAAAAGTGCTGCATTCTTCGCGGTGTTCACACCGACCGTCGCAACCGGGATTCCCGGCGGCATCATGACGGTCGACAACAGTGCATCCATGCCTTCAAGCACCTTCGACGAGCACGGGATTCCAATCACCGGCAGCGTTGTGTTCGCTGCGATCGCACCCGCGAGGTGCGCCGCCATCCCTGCTGCCGCGATGATCACACCGAAGCCATTTTCTCTCGCACTCTTTGAAAACGCCGCAGCCTCCTCCGGTGTCCGGTGTGCCGAATACACATGCACCTCTGTCGGCACCTCATACTCTTTCAGCGTATTGATTGCCTTTTCTACTACAGGAAGATCCGAATCACTTCCCATAATCACCGCAACCTTTTTCATTTTCCCCTCCTGAAAACAAACTCATGAAAATAGAAAAGGGAACAGCATAAAATGCTGTTCCCTAAAAATTAACATGATAAAACGATGGTGATATTGATAGCTACTCCACCCCTAAGCGACACCGAGAGATCAGTTGTATTCGCTGAACATCTAGTCATTCGCAGATCCTCCGTTAAAGCAGAGCAACTCGTAACGTATTGCATTATATGAGATTTAAAAAATATCGTCAAGGTTTTGTGAAATTTCCATGTAAGCTGAGCTTACCCGCATTTATACGAATTTATCCAATTTTCTCCACGTAAGTGCCTGCAGTATCCCGGAATATTTCCAAAACAGGAAGATACTGTTCAAGGATTTTATGTACGATCTCCTCCGCCAGCGCTCCGTCATAATCATGAGCAAGATCATTCCGGTCATCCAGCATTTGCATCCAGCTATCATCATGGATCAGTTTTACTGATGCAGCAATCCGAAGTGTCTCTCTGGGAGAACCGGTTGCAAAGTCAAGAACCTTGTGATACCCGATAATGATATCCTTCATGACCTTCCATGAAATGTCAAAGGTCAGATTAAATTTCTGCACGGTACCACTGATAACAAAATCATCACTTAAATCCCGTTCCTTCGCTTTCTCCAGGGCCTGAAGGCTTTTACAGAAGCTGTTATATCGGTTAATAAATTTCTTTTCCATAAAGCTCCATATCCTCCTTCAAATACTGGTTTTTGCAACTTTCATACTGCAGAAGGTCTATCTTCTTTAATGTCTTGATCCGATCAATTTCATCCCGAAGCTCTCCGATATTCTGTCCCCCAATGATAAAAAAGTCCATATCACTCGTTGGTGTTTCCGTGCCCTTTGCATAGGATCCGAAAAGGAAAAGATGCTCTACGGAATGTTTTTTACATATTTCTTCAACCTCATGAATAATTTCTTCCTTTTTCATGTCGCTCCTCCGTATAAACTAATTCCTTCACCAATAATTTCATACTATCGCTTCCACCAAGGTTCGCACAGCAACGAATACCGTCTTAGCTCCAAATTTCCCATTCATCAATCGTTCTGATTTTCGTCGAGAAATTAACACCTATCTTTAAGATATTCTTCCCACTGTTCTCATACGGCAGTGCATATCTGTTATCTTCAATTTGCTGTAGTGCCTCTATAGCCGTTTTATCCTGCTTGAGATCAAGATCATCTGCCTTAAAATTCGACATAGACATAATTATTTTTCCTAAGATCCTCAAAGGACTGTATGCCGATTGGGAGCTTCCTCATTCAATGCCTCCTTAATGCTCAATATCTTTACACTTAATAAAACCTTTTTGTTTTGAGAATATTGTAGGCATTGGCTGTTAAAAAGTAAAACGAAATTTCCAAGAACATAAAAACAAACTGAGTCCCGCAGGATAGCATGTCAATGCTGTCCTGCGGGACTCTCTCACGATAATCTTGGTCGAGCTCGGCTGGGGTAACCTTCGCTCGATTCCTTCGGGACCCAGGTCTAGATCGGGCCGGTCGCTACGGAGCAATTCTTCAGAAAAACTCCTCCGCTCTTACTCCGCCATCTTGAGAAGGATGTCGTTTGAGCGCTTGATGAAGGCGTTCATCTCATCGGCGCTGAGCGGTGACTGCTGGATCTTCGCGAGGTCGTAGAGCTGCTCGGAGATCATGGTGCAGGTGTCCTTCTTTTCGTCGTTTC
>Ga0256404_1001820_pt1 | contig 49527 bp, 42 predicted proteins | sample RumenRJG_01DNA_FD_185990 | JGI IMG/M metagenome (GOLD analysis project Ga0256404, IMG submission 185990) | Bovine rumen microbial communities from Lethbridge, Alberta, Canada - RJG_01 | ecosystem: Host-associated > Mammals > Digestive system > Stomach > Rumen | place: Canada: Alberta | collected...
TAAAATTAAGCAGAAACATTTATCTTTTAGAAGATAAACTTCTACTACTAATTCATAAATAAACCGCAGTTAACATCAAGTGTAGTACCTGTAATACATCTTGAAGCATCTGTTACTAAAAACAGTACTGCATTAGCAATATCATCAGGCTCTGCCACATGTCTTAAAGGGATCTTGTTTACGTTTATCGGCATATGCTCGGTCATATCTGTCTTTACAAAGCCAGGAGCTATGGTGTTTACATTCACTCCATATGGAGCTAACTCTCGAGCTAGAGATTTGCTCAAAGACAGAACTGCACCTTTACTTGCGACGTAGTCAGCAGAGGTTGCAATACCACCTACCTCTGAGGCAAGGGAAGAGATATTTACTATCTTGCCAGAGTGTTGCTGTTTTAGATAAGGGACTACTACCTTACTTGCTCTAACTAAACCAAAGACGTTAGTATCAAAAGTTTGTGACCAGATGTCTTCGGCTACATCTACAAACTCTTTTGATAAATTACAGATACCAGCATTGTTAACTAAGATATCAACTCGTCCTACTTTGGCTACTACTTTAGAGAGTTCCTCTACAGCATTCTCTTTTGAAATATCAATTGCAGCAGTGGTCACTTCAACTTGATACTTATCTTGAATTAACTTTGCAAGCTCACTTAAGGTCTCAATGGTTCTTGAGATTAAGATTAGATTAGCGCCATTTTGAGCTAACTTAATTGCTGTAGCTCTGCCAATACCACGACTTGCACCTGTAACTAAGGCTACTTTGCCTTGTAATTCTTTGTTCTCACTCATATCTTTGCTCTTGCTTCTTTATTCTTGATTACTCAATCTGATTACGCTACGTGCTCTTTAAAATTCTCAGACAATATTCTTGATAAGAAACGCTTGGTTCTATCCTCTTTTGGTGAGACAAAGATGTCATCAGAAGTGCCTTCTTCTATTACGTAGCCTCCTGCCATAAAGACGATATGAGTACCAACCTCTTTGGCAAATTTCATCTCATGAGTAACTACAATCATGGTGATGTTATCCTCATGAGCTAACTTGCGCATTACCTCTAAAACTTCACCTACAAGTTCAGGATCTAAAGCTGAGGTAGGCTCATCAAATAAGATGACCTCAGGCTTTACGGCAATAGCACGAGCAATACCTATTCTTTGCTGCTGACCACCTGATAACTGTGATGGGTAGAAATCAGCCTTGTCACCTAAACCTACCCTCTCTAAAGCCTCGCGACCGATCCTTTGAGCTTCATTTTTGTTCACTCCACGACCTGCTGTAAGTCCTAAGGTGATGTTCTCTAAAGCTGTTTTATTGGCAAAAAGGTTGTAGTTTTGAAAGACAAAGGCTGTCTTTTTGCGCACTAAATCAATCTGAGACTTAGTTGCGTTAGCAAGATCAATTCTCTGTCCATCAAACTCCATAGTGCCATGATCTGCGCGCTCTAAAAAATTCAGGCAACGTAAAAAGGTAGTTTTACCAGATCCTGATGGGCCTAAAATCACCACTACATCACCTTGTTTTACCTCTAAGCTGACATCTCTTAACACCTGATTGTCAGCAAAATTCTTTTTGACATTACTAATCTTTAATAACACTTTTTGCTCCGAAATCTTTTCTTATAAATGCTTTTACTAAAGCTACTGTTGATACGATTTTCTACTACAACTTTTGGCATTAACTATATGCAGGGCGATATCTGCCAACTCTCTTTTCTGCTAGGCTGTATAAAACCTGAATTACAGAACACAACACGATGTACACAATAAAGACATCTAAATAAGACTCAATGTAGTTATAGCCATATGAAGCTGAGATCTTACCGATTGCCATTACATCCTTTACGGTCATTAAAAAGGCTAATGAGGTACCTTTAATCAGGTTTACTGTAATGTTGCAGATAGCTGGTAGTGCTACTACTAATACCTGAGGCACAATCACATGAATATAGGTTGAAAACCTAGATAAACCTATAGATACGCCTGCTTCATACTGACCACGTGGTACAGAGTTTAAAGCTGATCTAAACACCTCAGTTAAAAGAGCTATGGTGTTTAAAGTAAAGACAACTACTGCATACCAGAAAGGATCGATTAAATCGAAGACGTTAAGCTTAAGTCCTACTGCCTTTACTAAGATGTTCAAAAAGCTTGGAAGTAAGCTGTAAATTAACAGGATCTGCAGAATAATAGGTGTACCACGAACAAATGACACATATAAACTTACAACACCGTTAGCTACACCTCTGCCATGAACTCTTAACAGCGCAAAGTAAAATGCAATAGGAGCTGCTAAGGCTAAAGAGATAGCAGTTAAAGATAAAGTTACAGTAGCGCCATCTAGAATTTCAAAGAAAGCTTCCTGCATAAATTCATAATCAAGCTCCATGGACCACCTCTCTTCTCTTTAACTTAAACTTTACTGGTAACCAATTTCTCTTTTCTACTTTGTAATCACTTCTTACTTTGACAAAGCCCTGACCGTGATTTAGATGTTTTTCTAATCTTGCGACACCCTTTTCAATAGCAATGGTCATAGCCCAGTAGAGCAACATACATGCAAAGTAAATCTCGATACCGTAAGCGCCGTAGTTCTGCGCAATAATAAGATTACCTTTACCAATTAAATCGATTAAACCGATGGTGTAGGCTAAGGCACCTTCCTTTAACAAATTGATAACTGAGTTTCCAAAATTAGGCAAAGCTACCAAGGTAGCCTGAGGAAAAATCACATGATAAAAAGCCTTCCATGAACTTAAACCTAAGGAGACTGCTGCTTCATATTGTCCTTTAGGTACAGCAAGATAAGCTGCTCTGAACACCTCAGAGATATAAGCACCAAAGAGCAGTGTGAAAGTAATAACTGCAAAAACTCCACGATGTAACTGATTTAAATCAAGACCAAATAAGGCATCAGCAACTTGTGGCAGACCGTAGAAAACAATAAAGAGTAAAACAATGGATGGGGTGCAACGCATGATGTAGGTATAAGCTACAGCAAGGTATTTTAAAGATTTATGATGACTTAGCTTAAATGATGCTAAGACAAAACCTAGCAGCGAGCCTAAAACGATACTGGAGATACCAACAATTAAAGTTACATCAAGATAACTTAACAGCGCCGGTATACTCTGTAAGGCCACGCTCAGATCAAACGCTCTATTATCCATATGTGCACCTCAGCTATTATGAGTTTTGAGTATGATGAGTTTTATAAGTTTTAAGTTCTTTTAGTTCTAACGCCACATCTAGGTTGTAGTTTTCTAAAACCTAGATTGATGGCTTATTGATAAGGATTTATATGTTTATTGAGGATATCTTTTACTTACCTAGGTCTTTACTTTCCTAAGTAAGCTGACAATCTCTCACCGAAGTATTTTTCCTCAAGCTTAGCAATGGTGCCGTCCTGTTCTAACTCTTCGATTGCCTTGTCATACTCATCAGCAAACTGTTGCTGTTTCTTGTTAAAGATTGGGTAAGTAGGAACACCCTTATAGCGGATGTAATTTAGCTTGTCTGCAAACTTATGGTATGGAGCACCTTCATTTGCAATGTTGTTCTTGTAGCTCAATTCAATCTCTAAGTAAGCGTCATAACGACCTTCTAGAACCCAGGTATAAGCATCTGAAATTTGGAAAGCTTCAGATGGTAAGAGCTTGATCTTGTCGCCCTTAGTATTCTTATTAAAATCAGCAATGATTGAGTAACGGGCATCCTGTGGTGCAATTGGGACTAACTTTCCTGAGAATGAAGCAAATGAATCTAAATCTTTAATCTCATTCTCGTTCTCTTTGCGGATCACAATACCTACAACTGAAGCACTGATGTTATGCTTTGGGAATACATACTTCTTTTTGCGAGGCTCGGTGATCCAGATACCCTTGGTACCTACAGTGTATTTACCTGACTCAACACCGATTAACAGATCGTCATCGGATGTTGGCACATACTTGAACTCATACTGAGGTAATTTCTTTTCAACCTCTTTTAAGATTGAAACTTCAATACCGTCAGCTTCACCTTTGTCGTTTACAAAGTCATATGGAACATAGTAGTTGGTATAAGCTACAGTGATTACTGGTTTATCAGAGGCCTGTGCCTGTGTTGATACTAATAAAGTTGAGGCAATAGCTACGGTTAATAATGATTTAATTGTCTTCATGATCTTTTCCTTCTTTTGTCGTCTATTTATCTTTGTCGTCGATGTTGTTTCTTTGTTTTTTTGCTTGGCTATTTTTTTGTCTGCCTATTCTTTTGCTACCTAATTTGGCTAGCTATTCAGCAGCAGCTTCACGGACCCACTCAAAGTGCTTCCAGTCGGTATCACGTGGTACGGTACAATCAGCACCTAAGATAATGCCCTTGCGACCTGCGTTCTTTAGTAAGCGTTTGGTCTCTGCTTTAATCTCTGCTTCTGTTCCTTTGTACAGAAGATCAGAGCTTAAGTTACCAAAGCCACCTAATGAGGTTCTGCCACCAAAGATCTTTTGACCTACCTCAAGAGGTACCCCCTCAACTACAGCAGCCCAGTTGATTACCTTAACCTCGTAGTCTTTAAACCAGGTAAGATCGTTGCGATGACCTTCATAACCGCAGATATGCAGGATGTTGTATAAGCTCTCTTCGTTGGCTGCGCGTAAGATCTCTTTTTCACCTGGTGCGAAGATCTCGTCATAATCATCTTTGGTAAAGCCAGGAGCACTCAAAGACTGAGCACTCAAATAGATACCGGTAACACCTGCTTCCTTGATAAGACGTTTAGCTAAACGAGCTACATCGTGAGCGATAACGTTTAGAACGTGTTTGAAAGCTTCTTTATCCTCTTTGATTAGAGAATATAAGTAAGCATCACCATCACCTGTCTGGTTGAACTTTAAGATAGTACCTGGTACGAATAAGTTATAGAAAGTAGCTAAATCGTCACCATACTTTGAAGTAATCTTTTTGGCATAAGCTATCTGATCGGTAAACCATTTAGCATTGTCAGGTAGTGGCTTTACATTCTTTAATGTATTTAAGTCTTTAACACCAACTACAGACTCATTCTCATAAGGGAAGTAACCGTCGGTCATGATCTTTACAAAGTCTGGCTTTGCGCCTTCAATGTAAGCAGAGATACCTTTGAAGACATCATCATTTAGCTCTGGGTGTTCAAAAGCATTTGAGTGGATCTCATCCTTTAAGAAATGGAACCAAAATCCTGATGGAACACGCTCAATGTTTTTCTGATCGATTGCGTCTAATACTAATTGCTTCTTTGATACTGACATGATTCTTTCCTTATTTTTACTTAATACATACAATTCATATCTATTTACTATGTTTTCTATGACTAATAATTTAAACTCTTATTTTTAGATTGGCTAATACTATTTATAAATAAAGTTATATAGCCTGTGGCTATATAGAAATAAGAACAGGCAAACTAAGATAAAAAGTGTTTATTTATTTATTTATTAGTAAGATAGGTATAAATGAAGACATGTACAGCAAATGTAATTGCTAATATCAGACAAGCATCTTTAGTGTAATAAAGTGGAAATTTTAAGGGGAAAGCGCTTGCTTCTTACTTTTGGTGCGCTTTTTAGATGGTTATCAATTTGGATAAACAGATATTCTGACTGTAAGCCACAGTTTTATGTTGTTTTGGTTTTGCTGTCATAAGAGTTTAAGAGAATTTAGAAACAAATTAGCCTAGTTTGCACTCAAGGTATACCTGATCCTCTTTAATAAGACCTTGCAAGAGGATAGTGCCATACCCTGAGATAATGAAACCTAACTTTTGGTACAATCTTTTAGCAGGTTCATTATGAGCATAGGTATCAAGTCTAATCGCCTTGCATCCATGTTTTAGAGCATAGTCTTTAGCAAACTCTACCATTGCTCTACCGTAACCATTTCCTGCCTTTGAAGGTGGTATGCACAGAGTGTGAATTACCAGAACCTTATCCTTTGTGGCTTTGTACTTCCATGGAATTGATTCGTATTCTAAAGCTTGATCTTGATTTAAGACCATACTTGCGCAGATTTCATGATTATCCTCTAAGACAAACATAGTCTTAGTAGGAACTTTTTCCTGAGGTACCTTAATAGTTGGATAAACACCTAATTTCCAGTTAGAGTTGCTTGTATGCTCCTGTTCGAAGGTTAAAAGCTCAGTATAGGTGTTTTCAATGGCTTTTATATCGTCTGTTGTAGCAAGACGGATCATAGCAGGAGCACTCTTCAGAAAATCTCAAATAAAATCATGAAAAGACAACGAGGAACTAGTCTAGTTTACATTCCATGAATACCTGTTCACCATTGAAGAGGTTATGTAAAAAGATAGTTCTAGTACCAGTAAGAGAAAAGCCATTTTTCTCATAGAGCTTTTTAGCTGGTTCATTGTGAACATAGGTATCAAGTCTTATAACTTTACAACCGTGTTCTTTAGCATACTGTTTAGCAAACTCAACCATTGCACGGCCATAGCCGTGACCGGATTTACTTGGACGAACACATAAAGTGTGAATAACTAGGACCTCATCAGGTGTTGCATCATATTTCCAGTTTAGCTCTTTGTAGCCAGGATCTTGAGATTTATCAAGGCTCATACTTGCGCAAATCTCATTGTTCTCTTCTAGAACAAACACTGTCTTAGTAGGGACTCTAGCTTTAGGAACTGCAATTGTAGGATAGATACCTAATTTCCAATTGGTATGACACACATGCTGTTCCTGTTCGTGTTTAATAACTTCTGTATAAGAATCAGCAATAGCTTGAATATCATCATTTGTAGCAACACGGATCATGATTTATTCCTCCATAAAACCAAATAAGATCCCGTTAATGTTCATCGATAATATAACACTAGACAGGCTTTGTTGAGATGTCTTTTTCGTGGACTGCCATTTACATAAACTTACTTTTCCATAAGAAAGTTTGTAAGAGCTACACCTTGTCTTATAACGGTTTGCTCTTTTACGACTTTGTAACCTCGTTTTATAAAGAAAGGCTTTGCGGTAATTGATGCCTGAGTTGTTATCTTTTTACCTTCAACAGATTTTTCAAGATCATTACAAATAGCTGTAGCAATACCCTGTCTTTGGTAGTCCTTATGCACAAACAGTCTGTCTAGATATCCTTCAGAGCTGATATCACCAAAGCCTACAATTAGATTATTCACGAGCGCTACTACTGTGTGATGCAAAAGAAATGATGCATTCCAAGAATCAAGTATTGCTTCTCTTGAGACTGATCCCTTTCGAGGCGCCCAAGCATCTAACTGCGCTTTTGAATAATCCTTAGCATTTACGGCATGAACAGTATCTACAAAGAGCTCATAAAGAGTTACACAGTCTGAAGGGCTATAGGATCTTAAGTACATCTTTATCTTAGGTTGTAGCTAGTAGTAATTTATAAAGTCTTTCGCATATAAATGACGTCATCCATAGGATTGTTATAGTATGGAGAGCATTCTTCAAAGCCGTTTTTCTTATACAAGTTAATAGCAGCTTTTAAAGGTACGATAGTATCAAGCACTATTTCTTTGTAGCCAGCTTTCCTTGCGTGATCAATGATGTTAGAAACCAGCATCTGACCTAAATGCATGCCTCTAGCCTCAGGACGAACATACAATCTTTTCATTTCACAGCGTACATCTGAATGACGATGATATGCGACCATACCTAAAACCTTACCGTTATCTACAGCAACTAACAGTTCTCCTTGAGGCGCGGTATATTTGTGTTCAGGATTTTTCAGCTCATCGTCTATATTTTGAAATGAAAGATCACGATTAAGTCTTATCAGGTACTCTTTAATTAGCTGTTTTACTTCAGGTAAATAATCCTTACCATCCTCAATCTTCATTTAAGTTACCTCCATAAAACATAGATGTGTTAAGTTACCAATAAATACAGCTTAACAATGAATCCTTTGCAGAAGAAAAACTCATAATGTTCTTTTTCAATGATCTTAGCATTTGCAAAAAGAAAGCGTAATCAAGAAAAACAAATTCAAAACACGCCCTCAGGGCATGTAATTTACGTGACTTTACTTTGGAATAAAACAAAAGAAAGGACAAACTAACGATTTGGTGGAGGTGCCGAGACTCGAACTCGGGTCCCAAAAGACTGCATCGTCGGCGCTACATGTTTAGGCAATCTTCAATCTTGGTACCCGCTGCGGACCGCCACGCCACGAAATACCCAGTCTGTAAGATTCATTTAATGCTTCAACCACAGACGGGGCATCCACACGATCTAGTGAAGAACCGACCCCAGTGCGACTAAGTGTCACTAGAAAGACTTAGAACTGAGGGCTTCGAGCAGGTTATTAAGCTGCTAAAGCGTAGGTTTCGTCGTTTGCGACTATTTTTATGCGACTTTTTAACGAGCTTTCGCCACTCGACATGCTCCTAGGAATTCGTGCTTCCGGTCGAAACCAAAATCACCCCCATAGGTTTAAATGGATTATACATTATCATTAAGCCATTACAACAGCACCTGATAAAAATTTACACCAGTTTTAAGAACTAGCTTAGGCATAATCTCCTTTCTCTTTACAAGTAAAAATGCTCCATAATGAGTTGTTTTTCAAATTTTTTTCCAATTAACTTAAAAACTAACTTTGTCTGCTATAATGTGCGCACTTCAGCAATGCCAATAAAATATCCATTCTGATACTTCTTATCAGGCTGTCTGAATTCCCTATATATCATTTTTTACAAACTTGCAGTTTGGGTTTAAACCTAAGCTTTAGGATTTATTTTTTATGAAAACCGCAAATCCTTTTGTGCCTGCGTTTATCACCTGCATGAGAGAAGGCTATTCTTTTAAGCTCTTCCGTGCTGATGTAATTGCAGGTCTTACCGTTGCTATCGTAGCTCTGCCTTTAGCTATGGCAATGGCTGTAGCCTCTGGCGCTTCACCTGATAAAGGTCTTGTAACAGCTGTAGTTGCAGGTTTCTTTATTTCATTTTTAGGTGGTTCAAGAGTTCAAATCGGTGGTCCTACAGGTGCCTTCGTAGTTGTTATCTTTGACGTAATCCAGCGCTTTGGCTTTAATGGACTTATCTTAGCCTCCATTATGGCTGGTATGATTCTGGTAATAGCAGGTTACGCCAAATTAGGAAAACTGATTAAATACATTCCTTACCCTGTTATCACTGGTTTTACCACTGGTATTGCTGTAATCATTGCCTCATCTCAGGTAAAAGATTTCTTAGGTCTTACTGTAAAGAACGTACCTGCTGACTTTTTAAACAAGTGGTACGTATACCTAACTAACCTTGATCAGACCTCTGTATATGCAGTAGTTTTAGGTGCCTTAGGTTTAGCTACTATCATTATCTGTAAGAAAGTATCTCCTAAGATCCCTTCATACTTAGTATCAATTCTGTTAATTTCAGCTTTAGCATTTATCTTTGCAATGCCTGTTGATACTATCGGCAGTCGTTTCCCTAACCTGCCAGAGGGTCTTCCTACTCCTGTATGGCCTACTTTCTCTTTAGATGAAATCCGTGAGTTAGTTCCATCAGCATTTACCATTGCCTTCTTAGCTGGTATTGAAGCTTTACTATCAGCTGTAGTAGCTGACGGTTTAATTGGTCACAAGCACTCATTAAACCAGGAATTAGTAGGTCAGGGTGTTGCTAACATCGCTTCAGGTATCTTTGGTGGTATTCCTGCAACTGGTGCGATTGCACGTACTGCAACTAATATTAAAGCAGGTGGTAGAACTCCTGTAGCAGGTATCTTCCACGCTATCTTCTTATTAGTGTTCTTATACACTGCAATGGACATCTTAGCTTACATTCCTATGACCGCATTAGCAGCTGTGCTGTTCATGGTTTCATGGGGTATGTCTGACTTAAAGCACTTCATTCAGATTGCTAAGATCAGCCCATCAGACAGAACCATTCTGTTCTTAACCTTCTTCCTAACAGTAATGGTTGATTTAACTGTTGCTATCGGTGTTGGTGTAACCTTCGCATCCTTACTGTTCATGAGACATATGGCTCGTTCAGTTGAGGTAAGACGTCAGAAGCACAAAGCTGATGAGTACGAATCACAAGATGGTGAGTTAGTAACTGACGATACTATCGAAATTCCTGATGACGTAATCGTGCTACAGATTAACGGTCCATTATTCTATGGCTTTGCTGCAGAGTTCTGCGACAAGTTAAAGTCCTTAGAAGATATGCCAAGAATTCTGATTTTACGTATGCGTTTCATGCCTTATCTTGATGCTTCAGGTGAGAACTCAATTGAAGACATTATTAAGATTTGTCGTGAGCATAAGACTTACGTGATCTTCTCAGCTGTAAGACCTCAGCCTCGTGCAATCTTACAGAAAGCTGGCATTCATAAGAATCTTGATGGAGCAATTGCTGTTGATTTTGAGCATGCTCTTGAGATGGCAAAACAGCTTTTAGCTGATAAAGACTTTATGAACAAGCACGTTGATCCTTGTTCTCATAAGTAAAGTTAATAAAGATTAAGGCTAACAAAAGTTAGTTATAAGAATGCCGGACAGTGTCCGGCATTTTCGTCTTTGAATTTTTACATATAAAACTTCAGATTAGTACTATCTGAAAGATTTCTTCATGATACGTTCTTTATCACGAGCCCACTGCTTATCTTTAATAGAATCGCGCTTGTCGTGATCCTGCTTACCACGTGCTACACCAATTTCAAGTTTAGCCCATGAACCTTTCCAGTACATCTTTAATGGAATTAAAGTATAGCCCTGTCTTTGAACACAACCTGTAAGCTTATCGATTTCACGTCTTGATAAAAGCAGTTTTCTAGTACGAGTAGGATCACTTACTACAAAGGCACAACTTGTCTTTAATGGATTGATGATGGAGCCTAACATGATCACTTCACCATCTTTTACAGTTACATAAGCCTCTGAAATATTACACTTACCAGCTCTTAAGGACTTTACTTCCCAGCCTTGTAACTCAAGACCAGCTTCATATCTGTCTTCAATAAAATATTCAAAGGTAGCTTTGCGGTTAACAGCAATCATGTTGCTGCTTTGTTTTTCTTTCTTTGCCACTTATTATGCCCCTTGATTAAAGGCGTAAATTTAGTAAAATGCGCCTTTATTTTTTGTTATCAGTCTAAGTTAATTATCTTGTAAGATTGGTTTTATAAATTTAATCTTGCCAAAGTTCTCATTAATTTGACTTGCCTTTCAGAATTGTACAGAAAAACATGCCATAACTTCAAATAATCTAAAAAAATATACTACGCTGCCGACAATTTCAAATAGAATATAAAGAACTACTAGTTTTTATTAATAGCATATTCCAAACTTGTATAATACTGACGGGATTAATTGTCAGTATCAACACCCCAGTGCCGTAAGGTATATAGAGGCTGTATATGGAAAATTATAATAACGACAACGATTTAGCTCAGCAAGAAAATGATCTGTCACAGACTGTTTCTGAACTAGAACAAGTAGCAGAACAGAATAATATACCTGAGGATGGAAATCAGGAGAATGCATCTGTTGACACTCAAACAGATTCAACTCAAACTGAAGAAAACAGCTTTGAATCTGTATCTACTGAGAATACCACCTTTTCTGTAAGCGACAATGCCTACAAATCAGCACCTTTCTTTAAGTCTTTATTCAGCTTGAAGTTTGGTGATATTTCTATTGTGCACAGAATCATTTTATCTTTTGCACTTTCAATTTTAATCTTTGCTGTAGGCTCAATCTGCATTATTTCAAACATCAACTCCTATGTTGATCAGCGTAACTGCATTGAAAAGTTATATTCAGACTTAAATGCAATTAACAGTGCTTTTATTGAGTTAAGCCATGACAATCATGATGGTCGTGCTATTGCTGTTGCAAAACAGGCTTTAGAGAATATCACCTCAGGATTGAACTCAGAGAAGAGCAAAGTCTTTTTCTCTGTAAATCAGAGTGCTGTAGATTTGCGTCAGGCAGTTACCACTTTTGCAGATCATTCTCGTTCAATTTTATCTAACAACACTAATGCTGATACCTTCTATCAGGAATTAAGATCATGCTCTGAAGTGTTAACTAAAATTGACTCTTTAATTAAGAACGGTAAGTTAGATGCTAAAGCTTACAACAAGGTGCTTTACTCTTTATATGCCGTTTTAATTATCACTATTTTAGTATCTGTACTGCAGTCACTGTTCTTATCTAAGTCTCTTAACAGTGACGTTAAACACGTATGGAAGTCTTTATTAAAGATTGCCTCAGGTGATTTTAGACGAGACACCGATAAGATCAATCGTAAAAACGAGATCGGCAGTATCGATGGCTTAGTTGATACTGTAGCTATTTCCATGCAGAAAACTGTTAATAAGTTAAATAACGATTTCTGCAAGATGGTGGACATGGTAAACCACAACTCCTCAATGCTAGACAATGCTGCTGATGCGATGGCAACTCAGAGATCAAAAGCTCATTCTGTAGCACAGGCAACTGCTAATATGGAAAACACCATTGAAAAGGTTACCGAGTTTGCACGCTCTACCCTGTCTGAGGTCAAGACAGCAGAAACAGCATCAGATACATGTCGTTGTACCATGCAGGATAACATCACCACTAACCACACTTTAGCAGACAAGTTACGTGATACCTCAGTTGCTATTCAAAAGATTAACGAAATGGGTGAACAGATTAACTCTATCGTTAGAACCATTGCAGCAATTGCTGATCAGACCAACCTGTTAGCTCTAAACGCTACTATTGAGGCTGCCCGTTCTGGTGAACACGGTAAAGGCTTTGCTGTGGTTGCAAACGAAGTTCGTGATCTAGCTAAAAAGACCGCTACCTCAACTGATGAGGTTACCGATACCATTTCTAATCTGTCAAAGGCTGTGGAAACCTGCGTTAAGGTTGTAGCATCCTGTGAAGAGGAAATGAACAACTCAGTACAGCAAAGCTCTAAAGCAAACTCTGCTATTGAAGAGATTATGGGTATTATTGCAACTATTACCGATATGTCAGAGCAGATTGTACAATCCTGTCAGGAGCAGACCTCTATTGCTGCTGACGTAAACCACTCTATTGAGAACATCAATGCTATCACTGAAGAGTGCTTTGAACACATTGATGACACCAAGCAGTCAGTTCATAAGATTAGAAACCTAGCTCAAAATCAGGTTGAGAACTTATCAGCTTTCTTAGTGAATGAAGATAAGTAGCTAATTTAAAATCTCTATTTTTCTCATGGTATGCCAACAGTAAAATGTTGGCATACTTTTTTCATATATTTCGTTGATGACGAAATTTTGCCGTTCAAAATTTCATCAACAATATATGGAGAGAAAAATGGCCTTATATCTTAATACCAACCTTTCAGCACGACTTGCTCAAAGGACTGTAAATAGACAGACTGCTCGTCTTGATACTTCGTATGAAAGATTATCAAGCGGTTTGAGAATTAACTCAGCTAAAGATGATCCTGCTGGTGTTCAGACCTCAGACAGACTGACTGTTCAGTTAAACTCATTAAATCAGACTAACCGTAATGCTCAAAACGCCATTGCCTATGCACAGACAGCAGAAGGCGCAATGGAAGAAATTACCACTATGCTGCAGAGAATTCGTACTCTGGCAGTACAGTCAGCTAACGGTACTAATGCAACTGATAACCGTATTGCTCTACAGGATGAGGTTGATCAGTTAAACGAAGAAATCGGTCGTATTGCTCGTGATACCACCTTCGGTGGTCAGGATCTGTTAAACGGCAATGCTTCTATTGCTCGTTTCCAGATTAGCCCTGATCCAGGTTCAATCATTAAGGTTGACCTCTCAACTGGCTTTGATACTAATTCACTGGCAAAGCTTGCCGCAAAAATATCAGGTTCTGAGACCTTTAAGTTACCTGAAGGTTCAACTTTAACCGTATCTGAGTTCAAGTTCTCAGATGTGTTCTCATATCAGGTAAACGGTAAAGGTATTGATATCAGCTCTATGTCAAATGCTCAGGTAGTTTTAGCCGGTATTGACTACTTAATGACAGCTGTAGACTCTAAGAGATCAGAATTAGGTGCTATTCAGAACCGTCTTGAATCAACCATTAGAAACCAAGAGAATATCGCAGAGAATGTTTCAGATTCACGTTCTCAAATTCGTGATACTGATTATGCTGAAGAAGTTTCTAATATGACTGCAGCTCAGATCTTACAACAGGGCGCTGTTACTATTCTGACTCAGGCTAATCAGAAGCCTCAGATGGCATTGCAGATGTTGCAAGAAAGCTAGTTTAGAAGGAAAGCTAGTCGAATAAAAAAGTTAGTTTTAAAGAGAGCTAATTTTAAAAGAAAAGACACAACAGTCAAACAAAACATAAGTAAACGGCAAAATTTAAATTTCACTCCATTTTTCTCGTAAAGACCGCCATCAGGCGGTCTTCTTATTTACGCTATTTTTCCTAGAAAAAGCCTATTCCATGTTACAATGTATTGGTCATTTACATGAGGAAATTTATGGCTCAGTTCATTTATACAATGAATAGGGTGGGCAAAATTGTTCCCCCTAAACGTCAAATCTTAAAAGACATCTCCCTGTCATTTTTCCCTGGAGCAAAAATTGGTGTTTTAGGTTTAAATGGTGCAGGTAAATCTACCTTAATTAAGATCATGGCAGGTGTCGATACCGATTATGAGGGTGAGGCAAGACCACAACCTGGTATTAAGATCGGTTATCTTCCACAGGAACCTGTACTTGATCCTGAAAAGACTGTAAAAGAAGTAATCGAAGAGTCTTTCGTTGAAGTTACTAATGCCTTGAAGCGTCTTGATGAAGTATATGCTGAATATGCTGACGAAAACGCTGATTTTGATGCTTTAGCTAAAGAGCAGGCTAAACTTGAGGCAATCATTCAGGCTCATGACGGTCACAATATCGAAGTTCAAATTGATAAGGCATCAGATGCCTTAAGACTTCCTCCTGCTGACAGAAAGATTAAAGTTCTATCAGGTGGTGAAAGACGTCGTGTAGCTTTATGCCGTCTATTATTAGAAAAGCCAGATATGCTGCTTTTAGACGAGCCTACCAACCATCTTGATGCTGAGTCTATTGATTGGTTAGAGCAGTTCTTACATCAGTACCCAGGTACTGTGGTTGCTGTTACCCACGATAGATACTTCTTAGATAATGTAGCAGGTTGGATCTTAGAGTTAGACCGTGGTGAGGGTATTCCTTGGGAAGGTAACTACTCTAGCTGGCTTGATCAGAAAGATAAGCGTCTGCAGATTGAAGAAAACACAGAATCAGCAAGACGTCGTTCTATTGAGCGAGAGCTTGAGTGGGTTCGTCAGGGTGCTAAGGGTCGCCATGCTAAATCTAAAGCTCGTATGGCAAGATTTGAAGAGTTATCTTCAGTTGAATATCAGACCCGTAATGAGACCAACGAATTATATATTCCACCAGGGCCACGTTTAGGTGAGACTGTGCTTGAGGTTAACAACCTGTGCAAGTCTTATGACGATCAGATGTTAATCGACGATTTAACCTTTAGTATTCCTAAGGGCGCTATCGTAGGTATCATCGGTCCTAACGGTGCTGGTAAGTCTACCCTGTTCAGAATGATCACTGGTATTGAAAAGCCTGATTCAGGTTCTATTAAGTTAGGTGATACTGTAGTTACCGCTTATGTAGAACAGTTCAGAGATCAGATGAAAGACAGCAACACTGTTTATGAGGAAATCTCTCAAGGTCAGGATATCTTAAAGGTTGGTTCTTACGAGATCCCTTCACGTGCTTATATTGGTCGTTTCAACTTTAGAGGCACCGATCAGCAAAAGCGTGTAGGTGATTTATCAGGTGGTGAAAGAGGCCGTTTACAGTTAGCTAAACTGTTACAGGTAGGCGGTAACTTATTACTGCTTGACGAGCCTACTAACGATCTTGATGTTGAAACCTTACGTGCTCTAGAAAATGCGCTGTTGGAGTTCCCTGGTTCTGCAATGGTTATCTCTCATGACCGTTGGTTCCTAGACAGAATTGCAACTCACATCTTAGACTACGGTGATGAAGGCAAGGTTTCATTCTTTGAGGGTAACTACACTGAGTATGAAGCTTGGAAGAAAGCAAATCTTGGTGAAGATGCAATGCCTCATAGATTAAAGTTTAAGAAAGTAACTAAGTAGTTTTTACTAAGTTCAATTAAAAATGGCTCTTAAAAGAGCCATTTTTATTTTAGTAAAGCCATAACGTTAGACTTTGCTAAATTGAGAAAAAGATCTTACCTTAGGATCAGCATTAAAGACTGCTGCTATTCTTAATAGCTCCTTCTTTTTAGGCTCTGTATTGCCATAGTCACGTGATTTAATCTGTTCTACAGCATCATTTAGCTTTGCTTTTGCATCAGTCTCATTTTGAGCATACTTCAACTCAAAAACAATGCGTCTGTTTTTAGTTTCGATAATTAAATCTGCTCTTCCTTTTGAAGAGTGACTTTCAGTTGATGATTCAATACCAGCACCGATTAAGAATAGGTATAGATAGTTCTGAACTGCTGATTCACTGTTAATAGGGAAGTGGTCATAAGATACTGAATTTATAACAGAGTTAAATCTATCAATGATATCTTTAATCTCACCTGTATCTAATAGCTCTCTTACACCTTTTGCTAAAGTGTAGATATCATCATGATAAAAGTTGATTGCAAGTAATCTATTTAATGCTTTATAAATTTCACCATTTGGAATGCCTAAATCAACTGTAAGATCACCACTTTTTAGTGCAGAACGTAAGGTTAAATATCCTGTCTGACACATTAGTACATTCTGGTTGATGGTAGTTAGTGCAGTAGGATTCATAAAATCATTAACGGGAATTGTTATAGACTTTTCTTTATTTAAGTAGTCAAAGGCATTCAGCTCATGAGTTTTTAAATAGTTAACTAAGATAGAAGGCAGGCCACCATTGTCGTACCAATATTCATCAAAATAAACAAACTTATTTTCGATAATACTCTGAAAGAAGCTATTTACAGACCAGGTACAGAACACTTTCTTTTTATAAAATTCATCAAAACAGTAACCATCATAGTTCTGAGCTAACCTATCTAACATAGCCTCAAGCTGAGCATCAGTTACATCATCAACACTACAGTTGTTCTCATATGATGCTGCTAACTTTAAATAATCAATGTAGTACTTTTTAATCTCTTCACGAGTAAAGCCTATCATCTGAGAGTATGCACTTGCGGTGGTAATATCTTTGATATCAGAACCAACAGAAAAAATGGAGACATCTTTTAATCTGGTAACACCGGTTATACCTAAGAATCTTATGGCAAACTTTCCTTTGATTGTTCCGTAAAATTCTCTTAAGAACTCCTGGAAAGAATCGTAGACTTCTTTGTTATTGATGTTAGCAGTTAACTGGCAGTCATATTCGTCGATTAAAATGACTATTCTTCTGCAAGCAATCTCTAATGACGCTAAAAGACTTTTTAGTGAACCTGTAGGAGATTCATCTTCAACATAATTTTCAACTTTGTTTAAACGAGCAAATTCTGTAATATCTTTGATTAGTCGTCTTTTAAATTCTGTCAGATCTGATTTAGGATATTCAATTAGATTTAATCTAAATACTGGATAGGTAGGTTCAGTCCAATTATCATAAATCCAAGTACCATTAAAGTATGGTTCTACACCATAACCAAATAATGTAGCAATGGTATCTAAGGTAAGAGATTTACCAAAACGACGAGGACGGGAGATAAAGACTCTTTTAAGCTTAATTAAGCCTGGTAAATATTGAGTCTTATCAATATAGATAGAGTTATCTAAAGTAAAATCCTTAAATGAATCTGCTGAACTGATATCTTTCATTATTAATCTCCGAGCAATCCATGATTGATTATACAGATAAAACAGGCAAAATAATCACAAGAAAGAGTTTTGACAGACACAGATCAGCTCTTAAATAAAGATATACTTTAAACTCTCTTATATAGGACACTAACAGCCTTGACCTAATAGCGTCTAGTAAGATGCTTATACAGATAGTGTGCTAAAGGTTTGGCACTAGTCTTGGTAATGGCAAATCCTGCTTTTTGAGCTGTTCTCAATGCTTTGATGTTATCAAAGGCTGCTAACGTTGAAATACCATCTAAATAGCCTTCGTCATAGCATTTTGAAGAATATAGTCTTAGCTTTACACCAACACCTTTGTCCTGATATTTGTATTCAACACCTACATAGAGTTCATGAATAACTTTTTGATTTGCTTCTACAGGCTGGAAGAAGAACAGATCATAAGCAATAACTTTGTCATTCTTATCGACAACTACGCTTATTAGTTCTTTTGCTCTGAAACGATATAACCATACTAACCATGGATAGAGTGGTTGTCTGAAAAGTTCTAGGTGCAAGTTCTCAATCTGCTTTAGATACTTAACATCACCACGCTTAAAGGTAAGAGTATCCCCTTGCCCAATTTCTAACTGTTCTGTAAGATCACGACGAATTTTGTAAGATCTTTTCATGTTGTATCTGATGTTTTTCAGATGTACTGCTTTTTCAGCTAATTCATGAAGAAGTTGCATATTTATCTCCTAAAAATCCGCACTGTTCTAGAGCAAAAAGACCATTTTAGTTATCTCTTGCATTCTCGAATGCTTATTATTAAATTATAGTAATTAAGTAAGTATTTAACAAATAAGCTAGGAATTTAATACACTGGCATAAACAAATTGAGGAAATTATGAATTTTGTAAAAAGCGCCATTCTAAGTGTTGCAGTACTTTCAGCTACTAACGCTTTTGCTGATGATGAAGTATTAAGAGTTGCAACTGAGCCTTCATTTGCTCCATTTGAGTTTATGGATCAGAAGACCTCAGAACTAATTGGTTTCGATGTAGATATCATCAATGCAGTAGCTGAAGTTGAAGGTTACAAGACCAACATCTCAAGTATGCCTTTTGATGGACAGATCCCTGCTGTTGTAACCAACCAGATTGATGTTGCAATTTCAGGCTTTACCATTACTGACGAGCGCAAAAAGATTGTTAACTTCTCAGAGCCATACTATGACGCAGGTTTAGGTGCTTTAGTTCGTGTTGAAAAGAAAGACGAAATTAAGAAATTGTCAGACCTAAAAGGCAGAAGCATCTGTGCTCAGATCGGTACTTCAGGTGCGATGTTTGCCCAAAAGATTGAAGGCGCTAACGTAACACAGTTTAATACCGCATCAGAAGCTTTCATGGAGCTTAACAAGGGTTCATGTGATGCAACTGTAAACGACAAGCCTGTATTAGAGTACTACTTAGCTACCTCAAAGAATGACAAACTCTTTATGATCAACGATAAGTTCACTCAAGAGCAGTACGGTATCGTTACTTCAAAGAACAACAAAGAGTTATCAGATAAAATTGAAGATGGCTTAAAGAAGATTAAAGCTAACGGTACTTATGACAAGATCTATGAGAAGTGGTTTGGTAAAAGAGAAGAAACCAAATAATCTCTAGTTCTTTAAAATAACTATTAAAAGGTCAGCTTGCGCTGACCTTTTTAGTCTTAAAGGAGAAAAGGCTTACGCCTTTTCAAAGAAACTGCGCATCTGAGCAATTGGCTCTTTACCACGAGACTCTAAGAAATCTAAGACCTTTAAAGGTGAGGTGTTAATAATCTGATCCTCGCCAATTTCAGCATCCTTTAAAATCTCCATCACACTCTCAAAATTACCTAAATAATAGCAAATATGAGAATCTGTACCTAAAGATACGGTGTTACCAATCTTTTTGGCAAGATGAGCAATCTTTACACAATTCTCATGTGAGCCCATTCTGGTATTGATATCAGATGAGGAGTTGATTTCAATTGCTACATTGTACTTTTTAGCAGCCTCAAGCAAAGCTTCATAGTCACAAGGATAAGCTACATTGCCAGGATGCGAAATCACATCTACAAGGCCCTTTTCCATGATGCTAATGTAGTTCTTTAAATGCTCCTCAGGATTTGTAGGAGGATTGTTTGGATGAAAGCCTGCGAGCACGATATCAAGTCTCTTTCGGTAATAGTCTTTAATATCAATAGTACCGTCAGGCATGATATTAGCTTCAATACCACGTAAAACAGCAATACCTTCACAAATTCTTGGGACAACTTTTAGATTACCAAAATGCCACACATGAGGAGCATCTTCTAATGAAGGACCATGATCAGTAGTTGCAAACATCTTAATGCCACACTTTTGTGCCTGATGGACATATTCAACAATAGTTGAATATGCATGATAACTTGCAACAGTATGTGTATGTAAATCAACTGGAAATTGCATGTTGACTCCCAAAATTTCTTACCTAATCAATAACTGGTACCCAGTGCTCACTCTTATAAGCATCAAAGCATAGCTTAATCTGCTCAATGGTGGTGGTACCTACTCTTAAATCCTCTACAGGGATTTCATCTAATGAAAAGAAACGTCTTTCTAAGGTCTCAGAGTTTTTACTAAACTGACCATCACCTTCTTTACAGATGGTAAAGGCAGCTAAGATATGAAATGGCTGCGAGCTCTTGTTCCACTTGCTCTTATCGAGCATAGCTACAAACTTGTATGGTGAGACTACCATACCAGCTTCTTCACGAACCTCTTTAATGGTATTAGAAAAGATAGACTCACTCTCATCACACCAGCCACCTGGCATTGACCATTTTGAGTTTTTAGCTTCTTTTACTAACAGGATTTGACCTTTAGTATTAAAGACAGCAGCACGGGTATCAATCTTTGGTGTGATATAACCTTTATCCATACAGATAGCAGCTTTGACCTTTTCAAGTGGCTCTTCAGTCATAGTAGCTACCATGGAGGCTGCTATTTCACGTAATCTTTCAAAACGCTCAATATCAAAAACATTCTGGCAGTAGGTAAGTCCAATCTGACCTATAGCTTGGATCTCTTTTGCCCACTTGTAAAACTGGTAATTTAAATTGTCATAAGTAAAGATAGCACCTACGATATCCCATGGATTTAAAAAGTAATGAGCTACTTTTACAGAGCGTTCTAACCTTGTGCCCCATACAGCTAGACCAAAATCCACACCAGCTTCTTTGGCACAGGTAATGTCACTTTGAGTGTCACCTATGAACAGGATCTCGTCACGCTTGGCGCCAGTCATCTCCATATATTTTAAGATTGAGTCTGGAGCTGGCTTTGGATGCTCAACATCTGATGCGCAAATTGAAATCTCAAAGTATGGAGTTAGCTCTACAGGAATGGGAGAAGCAAACAGGTTCTCACGACCTGCGATGATCTTTGCGCGTGAGGTAATAATACCTAACTTTAACCCTTTTTCTTTTAAATGCTTGATAACCCCCATTACACCATCAAATGGTTTAATGGTATCAGCATATTTGGTAACATTATCAGCCCATTCAGCTGATAACTTATCAAAGTCATCCTCTGAGTACTTAAGCTCTTTATTGGTATCTTTAGCAGATGATCCCATAAAGCGGGTTAAAGAGTCATAGGTCTCTTTGGTATTAGGATCAATTCTTTTGACGACATCATACAAAGCCATGGTATAGGCATATTCTGTGTTATAGATAGTGCCATCAAGATCAAATAGGATATGAGAATATTTCTTTAACATGACAATTCTCCTGACAAGCAATTTACAGCAACTACAGTTACGATATTTGAATTGACTGTAAATTTGACCTCAAGATTATAGAGTTTAGCACTGTAAATCTTTGAGTCATGCTCATCGTCTTTGTAAGCAGGTCGTGGATCTTGAGATAAGGTTTGAGTTATAGCTTCAAGTCTTTTTGGACCTACAAAATTTTCTATGTACTCATCTAAATTGTCTTTATAGACAACCTCTAAAACTTTAGGCTTTTCTTTTGCAAAGCCACCTTTTGCATCGGGTACAGAATCTACAAAAGGAATATAAGGCTTGATGTCAATTACTGGGGTGCCATCTACTAAATCAGCACCTTTTACCTCAAGTTTTACCTTACCATTTTCTCTTATCACACGATTGAGTTTTACTATAGATAAACCTAAACGGTTAGGTCTAAATGGTGATCTGGTAGCAAAGACACCAACAGAGGTATTACCGCCCAATCTTGGGGGTCTTACCTTGGGTCTGAAAGAGGTGTATTCCACTCTATCGAATAAAAAGATCACATGAATATGAGAGAAACCGTCTATGCCGATAAAAGACAGTTCATCATTGTATGGAGGATAAAACTCAATTACCGAGAGAGCATCTGGTGCAAGACCAGGCTGTCTTGGAACAGCAAACTTCTCGGCATAGGGTGAATGTATAAAACCGATTGGTTCTATATTGAAACTATTCTGACTTGGTATGCTTTGAGTCATCAACTACAAGTGCATCGGCATAACAGGTAACAGATACCAGACAAGCAGGAGTATTAGTCAGGCGAACACATTTGCCAAACTTAATAGCATTTGCGCCTAAATCAGCTGCCTTGATTCTAGCTTTAGTTCTTGCATCAGTTTCAGTTGCAATCGCATCGGTGTCTTTAATCTGGCAAGATACGCCTTCAACTAAACCTAATGAGCGGTTTGGCACTTTCTCAAGATCGTCTTCAGACACTTCAGTTGCATATGAAGGTTTGAAGTACTCTTTGAAATTGCTTGGATCAACGTTGGTCTTGAACTCAAAGTTTGAGCATGAACTTAAAACTAACACTGAAGACACAAGCAAAGCTTTTGTCAGTAAATTAGAATACATTTACATTCCTAGGAACATTAAAAGGCAGGTTGCCCTGCCTTATTAGTATTAAGCGCTAAAGTGTGCAATAGCGTTTTCGATTCTCTTTAAGGTGCGCTCACGACCTACAAGCATCATGGTGTCGCCGATGCCAGGAGACATAGCGCTACCGGTCACAGCAATACGTAAAGGCTGACCTACTTTGCCCATGCCGATTTCACGTTTTGCAGCAACATCTTCTAATACTTTATCGATTGACTGAGCATCCCATGAAGGTAGAGCCTGTAATGAAGCTAAAGCATCCTTTAGTACATCAACAGAACCTTCTTTAATCCACTTCTTAACACCAGCAGGATCATACTCTGTAATCTCCTGATAGTAGCAAGCAGCCTTCTGAGCCATCTCTTTTAGAGTATGGGTTCTTTCGCAGTAGTTGCGAACGATTTCCTCAGGAGCAGGACCCTTTGATAAATCAGTAATACCGATTCTGTTTAAGTGCCATACTAACTCTTTAGCAACCTCTGAAGCTGGAAGAGTCTTCATATAATGAGCATTTAACCAGTCTAACTTCTTAGTATTAAAGCCTGAAGCACTCTTGGTGATTGCGTCTAAGGTGAATAGAGAAATCATTTCCTCGCGTGAGAAGATTTCCTGATCACCGTGTGACCAACCTAAACGAACTAAGTAGTTAACTAAAGCCTCTGGTAAGTAACCATCCTCACGATACTGCATTACTGATACAGCACCATGACGCTTTGATAACTTAGTACCGTCATCACCTAAGATCATAGCTAAGTGGCAGAATACAGGAACTGGAGCTCCTAAAGCTTTGTACAGGTTAATCTGACGAGGTGTGTTGTTAACATGATCATCACCACGGATTACGTGGGTAATACCCATATCCCAATCATCTACTACTACGCAGAAGTTGTAGGTTGGGGTACCATCAGAACGCTGAATGATGAAATCGTCTAACTCTGAATTCTTAAACTCAATATGGCCTTTTACCATATCGTCAAAAGCTACAACACCGTCATCTGGATTTCTAAAACGGATTACGTATGGCTCATCAGGAGCATGCTCTGAATGATCATCTCTGCAGTGACCATCATAGCGAGGCTTTAAGCCGTTCTTCATCTGCTCTTCACGCATTTTCTCCAAGCGCTCTTTTGAGCAGTAACACTTGTAAGCTTTGCCTTCTTTTAATAACTGTTCAATAACTTCATGGTAGCGGTCAAAACGCTTGGTCTGATAGTAAGGACCTTCATCCCATTTCAGATCGATCCACTTCATTGACTCAATAATAGCGTCAATAGCTTCCTGTGTTGAACGTTCTCTATCTGTATCTTCAATACGTAATACGAACTGTCCATTGCAGTGTCTTGCATATAGCCATGAGAATAAGGCTGTTCTAGCACCACCTACGTGTAAGAAACCGGTAGGAGATGGAGCAAATCTTGTTTTAACGGTCATGATTATTTCCCATTTAAAAAATTTGCCATATTTTACCACGACTAAGACAGTCGCGCTCATTAAAAATGAATGAGGATAACAGCGAGGATAACTGTGATGATTACAGATATGATATCTGCAACGAATGTTGCAGATACATTTTTATGTCTATAAAGGGAAAGTCTTAAAATCGTCTATAAACCTGCATCTTTACAGAGAAATAGGCGATGTATACAGAACTTTATTTAGCTGGAGTTTTTAGCTTTGGAATTGAAAGATCAGGATGCTCACCAGACCAAGCTGTCTTTTCAGCTACAGCACGTAAAGCCGTAAGCTCATCTTCAGAGAGCTTAAAGTCAAAGATATCAGCATTCTGTCTAATTCTTTCGATATTAGAACTCTTAACTAAAGGTAGAACCTCATGATCAAGACAGAATCTTAACAGAACCTGACCTGCACTTACCTGATGTTTAATTGCAATCTCTTTAACCACAGGTAAATCAATTAAAGCACCACGGCCTAGTGGCATCCAAGCTTCAACTACAATGCCATGACGATGACAGTAATCAACAGCACCTGTCTGCATGTAGCCAGGATGGAACTCAATTTGGTCAACACAAGGTTTAACCTCAGACTTTAAAGCATCAAAATGATGAGGCAAGAAGTTTGCTACACCTATAGATTTGGTCTTACCCTCTTCTTTTAACTCGATGAATGTCTGCCATGCTTTTGCAAGTCTATCTTCCCAACCATCGTCTTCTTCGGTTGCGCGAGGCCAGTGGATAAGAAGTAAATCAACATAATCCAATTGCAGTTTTTCAAGAGAACTTGCAACAGATGCTCTAATCTTTTCAGGCTCTAAATCGTCTTTCCAAACCTTGGTGGTAACAAAGATCTTCTTTCTATCTATGCCTGATAACTTAATGGCTGTACCTAATGCTTCTTCAGTTCCATACAAAGAAGCAGTATCAAAATGTCTGTATCCTAATTCAATGGCATGAAGCAGTGTATCGATACCTGCCTGACCTTTATCAATCTTATAGGTACCGAAACCTAAACAAGGGATCTTATTGCCATCTAATAATTTAAAGGTGCTATGTAGATCTTTTAGTGTCATTTATTACTCCAAAAGTTTTAATGCAGCTTTCATAAAGGGAAAGTACATAGTTGTGTTTTCACTTCTACATTTTTGTGTGTTTATAAATCCGTGTTTTATAAATCCGTGTGCTTTAAAAGTTCTAAAAACAGAACAAAACGTGCCTTAAAAGCAAATTTTCATCAGCAAAATTTAATCATCTGTCTACAGATTGTGAGCCTTTTTACACAATTCGTAAGCGTTTGCTTTTAATTTTTGAAAATTTGTCACAAATATTTTTCAAAAGTTGCGAATAAACGCACATTTAAAAGGCTCATTTAAAATCAAGACAAAGATTTTTCATTTTGAAATGAGCACTGTTTAAAGAGGATTTAAGATCAAAAAACAGTTTCAAAAGGCAAAAACAAAATGTTTACCAGCATTAAATGCCACTAATCAAAATTCTCAAAATTTTTATCATGTATAATTGAAATAGAACTAATGAATTGAGAACAAGACAATGACTACTAAACAATTCTTACCTTTGCCATACGGAAAAGATGTCTACAGTGATCTAAAGTATGATGGCTGTTACTTTGTAGATAAGACCCCTTATCTTAAAAACATTATTGATGAAGATACGTCAAATGTAATGTTATTTACTAGACCTAGACGTTTTGGAAAGACACTGTTTATGTCTATGGTTGAGTATTTTTTGAAAATAAACTCGTCAAATCCAGGTGACACTACGCTTCAGCAAAAGTTGTTTAAAGACACCAAGGTATTAGATGATCAAGAGTTCTGCAAAAAATACATGGGACAATATCCTGTCATTTGCCTTACCTTAAAAGGAGTTCAAGGTGATGATTTTGAGGATGCTTATTATAAGTTGGCAGAAATTGTATCAGCAAAAACTGATGAATACAGTTTCTTAAAAGATAGCCCTGCACTTGATGAAAAAGAAAAAGCTAAGTTTGATAAGTTATGTGATGAGGATTATCTAAAGAACTTTGATAAGAAGACACGATCATATGTAACCTCATCCATCATATCTCTAGCAAAAATGCTGTATAAGCATTTTAAAAAGCAGGTATATGTTCTAATCGATGAGTATGATGTACCTTTAGCTAAAGCACAGGAAAAAGACTACCATGATAAGATGGTAACTTTAATCACATCTTTATTTGATTTCTTTAAAACCACTCCTCAAGATCCTGAGACTGGTGACCAATATGTAAAGAAAGTCATAATGACAGGCTGTTTAAAGGTAGCTAAGAACAGCATCTTTACAGGCGTAAATAACCTCTATGTAAATACTGTTACAAGTCAATTAGGTACATATACTGGAATTATAGGATTTACCAAAGAGGATACCTATCAATTCTTAAAAGACTACGAGCTCGATGACTTTGCTCAAAAGGTAAAAGATAACTATGACGGATACAAGTTCTATGACAAAGAAATGTTCTGTCCATGGGATGTGGTAAATTTCATTAAAGGCAATTTTGATTTTAAACAGCAAGGACTGTTGTCAAAAATAAAGGCTGATAACTATTGGGCAACTTCAACCTCAAGTTCTGCAGTTTATGAATACTTAGGCTATCTAACCGACAGCGATACCCAAAAGATGCAGGATTTAGTTGATGGTAAGTCAATTAGCTTTAAGCTCAATGACTCCATGAACTATGACTGTTTATCACAACATGAACCTAATGATTTCTGGTCATTATTGCTACATACAGGTTACTTAACAGTGGATTGGGAAAAGACTGATGCTTTAACTCCAAATGAAAGTAATCCTGATGATATTGTAGTAAGACTGCCAAACTTAGAGATTAAAGACTGTTTTACTAAGAATATTCAAAAGAGATTTAATGATGTCTTTAAGAAAGATAATCTTGCAGACAAAATTGCTAATGCCATGTTTACAGGTGATAGTGAATTTGTACAAACTCAGCTACGTAATTATCTAAAGAAATTCGTATCTATAAGAGACACTGCTACAAAAGCACCTCACGAAAACTATTATCACGGTTTCTTAAACGGAGTCTTTACTAACTGCTCTAAAGATTTCTTATCTGAATACCATTCAAATTATGAATCTGGTGATGGCTATGCAGATATCACTTTTAAAAGTGAATTCTCAGAAGAAGCTGTGATCATCGAGATAAAAGCAGCTCCAGTAGGATCTGATTTAATTCCTTTGAGCAAGAATGCAATAGTTCAAATAGAGAGCAAGAACTATGCAGAACCTTTCTTACAAAACAGCATGACCCAAAGTATCTACGCCTATGGAATTGCCTTTGCAGGAAAGAACTGTTTTATCTCTGTAAAGAAGATAAAGTAATAAAGACAGAACAGTAGCAAATACAAGTTCTTAAGAAAGGATGTAGGAGCACCTACATCCTTTTTAAATTTCTCTAATTACTTTTCTTCTAACTTAAGATTTCTAGTAACTGCAAGACCACCGAAAGTCTGACATACCGGCATGATTTCAAGAGCATTGATGTTCATATGAGCTGGAGTACTTAATAAGTAACTTACTGTATTGGCAATATCCTCAGGCTTGATTGCCTCTACATCTTTGTAAACTGCAGCTGCTTTTTCATTGTCGCCTTTAAAACGAACATTTGAGAATTCTGTATCTGAGCACAGACCTGGTTTTATCACAGTAACCTTAAGAGCAGTACCTGCTAAATCACATCTTAGATTTCGTGAAAACTGCTCTACAAAAGCCTTAGTACCACCATAAACATTGCCACCTGTATATGGCCATGCACCAGCGGTTGAACCAAGATTGATGATATAGCCTTTGTTCTTTTTAACCATCAATGGTAGCAGTTTGTGAGTAACATTGAGTAATCCTTTGATATTGGTATCTACCATGGTATTCCAATCTTTTAGAGAACAAGTAAAAGCCTTGTCCTGTCCTAGAGCTAAACCTGCGTTATTAACTAAAACATCAATCTGTTTGAACTCATCTGGTAACTTCTCAATAATTGCATCAACAGAGGCTGTATCTGTCACATCAAGTTTTAAGGGAAAGATCTGACCTTTATATTTAGCAGCTAATGCTTCTAATTTATCCTGACGACGAGCTGCGGCAATTACTTTGTAACCTTCACCTGCTAGCTTTTCACAAATAGCTAAACCAAAGCCAGCTGACGCACCTGTAACTAATACAGTTTTATATAAAGACATGTTTCCTCCAAGTGTTTATGACAAAACGTTAATGTTAAGAACATGGTTAAAAAAGCTTATCTTGCTTCCATAACTTATTACCGACGATAAGTTATTATTACTCTGCGAAAAGTCTCTAGTAAGTAAAAGCAGGTATCAGAGCACCACCTTCTGCTTGCTTTAAAACTTGAGCAGAGCCTTTTGAATGATAAGCACTGATTACCTTTTTAAATACAGCTCTGTCTTGATCTTCAGATCTTGCAACGAGCACCTTTACAAAAGGAGTTGATAAATCGTCAGGTGACAGCTTTTCACGACATACAGCATCACGATTTGCAATAAAGCCATTTTCAAAAGCATAGTTACCGTTAATAAAAGCTGCTGTATAGTCATCTAATGTCTTTACAGTGTCAGCAGGATTTATCTTTACAAAGTTAAGCTCTAAGCTGTTTTCTGTAATATCACCTACATCAGGGATCTGTCCTTTGCTTACTTTAGTTTTAATTACACCTTCTGCTTCTAAAACCAATAAAGAGCGTCCACCATTGCTAGGATCTGAAGGTATGACTATAGAGTCACCTTTTTTCAAATCATTAAGGCTTTTGATCTTTTTAGAGTACATACCAATAGGATCAAGATAGGTATAACAGATAGGTGCAAGCATATAACCGTGATCTTTAATTTCCTGATTCAAAAATGCTACATGCTGAAAAGCATTAAGATCGATTAGACCTTGAGCTAAAGCTTTATTTGGAGAAAAGAAATCAAAAAACTCCACTAAGGTTATCTTGATATTATCTTTTGCAAGCTCATCTTTGATAAAAAGCCATGGTGCGTTGTCATCACCTACGACTCCTACTTTAATTTCTACAGGTTCAGTCATTTGTGTATTCTGTGAACTTATGTCTTGCATACATAATCCTTGATTTTAGTTATCTTGGAAAACTAAGCTATCTTGGCAATTTTGGTTATCCTAGAAAATTAGGTTTCCAAGGATAAGTGTAACGAATTAAAAGAATTGCCTTCAAGATAGTGAAGAAATAAATTTGTCTTCGAGTCTCTACAGTCTCTTTTGTAAGCAATCAGATAAAAGTGCTGTCAAAACTTTCTAAATTAAGCTTTCTTACAGCTGTCTTAAACTTATGTAAACGCTTGTTTACATAAAATTAGTTACTCGTGTACATAAGTAAAAGTTAAGCTACTACTACAAAGCTATTATCAACAGAATTGATTTCTTAACAGTATTACTTTGCAGTATGGTTAATTACATAACTGAGCTATTTCCACAGCTTGTTTATTTCCATAGCTTGTTTACTTCCATAACAAGCTTATTTCCATAACATAACTATACTGCCTGCAGTAATTAGCAAAGCACCGACTATGGTCTTTGAGCTTACAGGTTCTTTTAACAAAAAGAATGCTAATAAAATCGTGATGACTACACTTAACTTATCAATCGGAGCTACTCGTGAAACATCACCAGTTTGCAAAGCTTTAAAATAAAAGAGCCAAGACAGGCCTGTTGCAATTCCTGAGAGTAGTAAAAAACACCAGGTATGGCGACTGATATCTTTAATTTCACTTACTCTGTCAGTAAAAAAGACTATGCCCCATGTCAGAAATAAAATTACAGTAGTGCGGATGGCGGTTGCAAGATTAGAGTTAATATCCTTAACACCTATTTTTGCAAAGATAGCTGTCAGAGCTGCAAACAGAGCTGACAGTAATGCATAATATTTCCACATGGTAATGCAGTAAACCGTAAAACAGGTTTTATTTGGATATCGAGAATTCCCGATAAGGTAATTTCCGATATATAAAGTGTCCTTTAGAATGTAGAAAACGTGGATTTACCGTAAAAAAGAAAGCACGGATTTACCGCATACATTGAAAGGACACGTGATAAAGATATCCCATATTAAGAGTCTTGTCCATAGGCTAATTAAAACTCTGCTTTTCTTGCCTCTGTAACTTCTTGATTATGTAGCTCCAAGGTAAGGTAAAACCTAACACAGCTTTATATAATTCTGCCCTTATAAGCTCTTGCTTATATGAGATCGTCCCCTTTTGTTTTTAAAAGATACTGTATGTTAAAAAGCATGTTGCAAGTGTAAAAATGCTTAAGTGTAAAAAATGCTTAAGTTTAAAAACACGCTGTAAGAGTTAAACCGTGTCGGTTAAAATGTGTTGGTTAAAACCTGTTGAAAGTTATAGAACACATGCAACTCACATCAGAGCACAGAGCTTGCTTTCAACTACTCTATTTACCTTAAAATTTAGCCTTCAATCTTCTTTTTTTATATACCTATCACCTAACTTATGAGAATTTGTAGATATAATCAGAATATACCCTTATGATCTAAAGACTTATCTAATGACAAAAGGTGATATCTTGAACAGCAAAAATAAGAATATTTCGATGCTCAAAGGTACTGTTGCCAACAAAGGCATCGCCTTTGGTACTATTAGCTTCTTAAAAAGAGCTAAAACTGGTCTTGAAAAGACTTCTGTTTCAGATACTAAAGCAGAATGCGAACGCTTTGAAAAAGCTAGACTTCATGCTATCTCACAATTGAGCGCATTGTATGATGCATCTTTAGAAAAACTAGGCGAGCAAAATGCTGTAGTTTTCCAGATCCATCAGATGATGTTAGATGATCCTGACTATGTCTCCTCTGTTAATAAACTCATTGAAAAAGAGCATGCTAATGCTGAGTATGCCGTAACTAAGGTTGCTCACAAATTTGAAAAGCAGTTCTTAGAAATGGATAACGACTACATGCGTGGTCGTGCCGCAGATGTCATCGATATTTCAAGACGTGTTAAAGAAATTCTGATGATGCATGCAGGTAAGCTCAAAAAACATGGACTTACCTTCGATAACAAAGGACCAGTAATTCTTGCAACTGATGATTTGGTTCCATCAGAAACTGTTCAGCTAGATAACCAAAAAGTTACCGGTATTATCACCTCTAAAGGTTCTACAAGATCGCATACTGCTATCTTTGCTAGAACCATGGGTATTCCTACCATTGTCTGCATCGGCGATGAGTTAACTGAAGATCTTGAAGGTAAAAAGGCGATTGTTGATGGTAACTCAGGATACGTTTATATCGATCCTGATGAATCAACCTTATTACGCTTTACCGAGATGAAGAAAACTGACGATGTTCAGCACTCTCATCTAGAAGAATATCGTGGTAAGGAAACTAAAACCCGTTCAGGTCGTCCTATTCGCCTGTATGCAAACTCAGGCTCTTTAGCTGATATCGATCTTATAAAGGCCTCAGATGCTGAAGGTATCGGTCTGTTTAGAAGTGAATACATCTACATGCAGGCTCATGACTACCCTACAGAAGAAGAGCAGTTTAAGATTTATAAAGATGTGCTAAAAGGCATGGACGGTAAAAAGGTTATTATCAGAACTCTTGATATCGGTGCTGATAAGACTGCTGAATACTTCATGCTAAAACCTGAAGAAAACCCTGCTATGGGTGTAAGAGCAATTCGTTTGTGTCTTACTAATAGAGCCTTGTTTAAAACACAATTACGCGCTCTGTACAGAGCCTCCGTCTTTGGTAACCTCTCTGTCATGATCCCTATGATTACTTCAGTTGAAGAAGTCGTAGAATGCAAGAGAATTATCGATGACATTAAAAAGGAACTTACCGATCAGGAACTTCCTTTTAAAGATGATGTTGAATTCGGCATCATGATTGAAACACCTGCTGCAGCTTTGATCTCTGATGAGTTAGCTCCATTAGTAGATTTCTTTAGTATCGGTACTAATGATTTAACTCAGTTCACACTGGCAGCTGACAGACAGAATGCAGATCTTGGAACTTACTTAAATCCATACCACCATGCTGTGGTAAGACTTATAGAAACTACGGTTAAAAATGGTCATGCAGCTGGAATTTGGGTTGGTATCTGCGGTGAGCTTGCCTCAGATGAGAAATTCCTAGGAAAATTAATTCAGCTTGGAGTTGATGAAATGTCTGTTGTACCTTCAAGCATTCTTACCCTACGTGCAAAGATTGCAACTCTAGGCTAAAGGAGATAAATAATAATGCCACAATGTATAGTGATTGCAGATGAAATCACCGGCGGCTCAGCTGTTGGTTCTTTATTAGAGAAAAATGGCAACTCAGTTTGCTCTTTAATGAGTACTCGAGGTTTAAAAGATCCTATTACACAAAAGTATGACTGCTTTGTGTATTCAACTAATTCTAGAAATCTGACAGCTCAACAGAGCTATCAGATGGTGTTCTCAGCAGCCAAACTTTTAAAGTCTGATGACGTAAAGCTCTATGCTAAAAGAATTGACCCTGCTATGAGAGGCAACACCTGTGCTGAAACTGAAGCTCTATTAGATGCTCTAGGAGATCCTGATAGAGTTGCAATTGTAGTTCCAGCCTTCCCTGCTCTGCGCAGAACCAATGTAGGCGGTTATATCCTAGTTGATGGTAAACCACTGCAAAAATCTCTAGCTGGCCTTGAAGATCTGTACCCTGCTGAATCTGGTCGTGTAGCAGATCTGTTCACTGAAAAATTCCAGTACAAAGCAGAGCCTTTACACTTAAAAGAATTCTTAAAAGGTACAGATAATCTAGCACAAAAGATTAAAGAGCTAGCAGACTCCGGTACCAGAGCAATTGTTTTTGACTGTACTTCACAGGAAGATATCAACATGATTGCTGATGCTGTAGTGCTCTCAAAGATTAAGTTCTTAGCTGTAGATCCTGGTCCATTTACAGCTACATTAGCCCGTAAGGTAATGAGAACCAAGTCAGTAGCTACAGCAGCTTCTGGAGCTAAGATCTTTGGTATTGTAGGTGGTGTAAATCCTTTAATTTCAGCTCAGGTTGAACTGTTAAGACTTGAAGAGAAGGTTAATATCGTCACTGTACATAATCTTGAGTTATTAGAAGATCAGCAACACCGTAATGCAGAGATTAACCGTGTAGTAGATGAGATCTCAACTAAGTTTAATAACTACACCATCTCATTTGCTGTATCTGACAATATGGAAGTTAACAATCAGCTGTCAGCTGAATATCAGGAAATGCTATTAAAGACTAACAGAACTCAAACTGAAGCTTTAGATATCATTTCTACAGCCTATGGTCAGATTGTACAAAAGGTCTTAGAAAAACGTCCAGATGTACAGGCTCTTTATACTAAAGGCGCTGAATTTACAGTTGCAGCTTATAGAGAGTTAAAGTCTATGGGACTTAAGGTCTTAGGTCAGGTATTACCTCTTACCTGCTATGGTGAGTTAATTGATGGTGATCATGCTGGTCTTAAGTGTGTAACCTCAGCATCCTCTGCAACTGATACTAATACCATCACTGATAGTATTCAGTACATCAAGAGAAAGCTTGCTATCTAGTACAATTAACTTGACTAATACCGTCTTACTTGTTGAAATAACGCATCACGAGAAAGATTCATTTTAATCAACGGTCTGCTAAAAACAGATAAAGATGCGTTATTAAGTAAGAGAGCATTTTATGTCCGAAAGCCAAAACATTGAATACAAAGATACATGAAAGATGATTATTTAAAATGGCTTTGCGGATTTGCAAACGCCCAAGGCGGAATTCTGTATATTGGTTTAGATGATGACGGCAATGTTGTTGGTGTAAACAACTGTAAAAAATTGCTTGAAGATCTTCCTAATAAGATTCAGTCAGGCTTAGGTATTGTGGCTCAGGTTAACAAGAAAACAAAGAATGGTCTCGACTATATTGAAATAAAAGTAGCGCCTAGCTCTTTTCCTATTAGTTACCATGGAGAATTTCATGTTCGAAGTGGCAGCACTAAGCAGCAATTAACAGGACTAGCTTTAACCGAATTCATTACACGAAAAACAGGTTTTCGTTGGGAAGATGTCACTGTAGATAATATTTCTGTTGAAGATCTTGATGAAGACAGTTTTAGAATCTTTAGAAGAGGAGCTCTCCAAAGAAAACGCATGAGCGAGTCTGATCTAAATATATCTAATGAAGAATTGCTCAAAAAGTTAGATCTCATATCTAATGGCAAACTAAAAAGAACAGCTATTCTTCTCTTTTACAAAAATCCATCAATTGTTCAAATGGGCAGCCATGTTCAAGTTGGAATGTTTGGGGATCACGCAGAAGTCTTATACCACGACATGCTTGAAGGCTCTTTAATATCAACTGCTGATAAGATAGTTGATCTTATATATTTAAAATACCTAAAAGCTAAGATCTCGTACGAACACGATAGAAGAATAGAGACATATCCATATCCTAGACCTGCTATCAGAGAAGCTATATTTAATGCAATTGTTCACAATTGCTATATGTATGGCTATCCTATTCAAATCAGGATTGAAGAAGAGCAAATGATAATAAGCAATACCTGCATTCTTCCAGAGGGATGGACCGTAGATACTCTAATGAGATCGCATACATCTATGCCATATAATCCAACTTTCGCAAATGTATTTTACAGAGCTGGATTCATTGAACATTGGGGACGTGGCATTGAAAAGATCTGTGACTCTTGCAGAGAATATGGTTGTGAGTTACCAAGATATGAACTTTTAGGCAATACATTGAGAGTCCACTTTAAAGCATTGCCTAGCGCGATAATCAAAGAAAACTCAGACGGAAAAAACATTGAAAAAATTAGTATCGAAAATGTAATAAATGAAACCAATCGTGATACCAATAAATCTGAGTTTGGCACCAATAAATCAGAGCTTGGCACTAATAAATCTGAGTTTGGCACTAATAAATCCGAGCTTGGCACTAATAAGTCTGATATTAAGAATAAAGAGCAAGAAACAATCTTGAAAGATTAATTAATTTCAATTTTGGAATCAGATCCCGCTATTACACAACAAAAGCTATCTGAGAGTTTAAATTATCCTTTAAGATCTCTAAAAAGAATAATGAAAGAACTTTCAGAGAAAGGACAAATTTCAAGAGCAGGAAGTAGAAGAAAAGGCATATGGCTCGTTAAGAAAGGATAGATACTTTATTGTATTTGCCCTGACATGTAGATTTTGATAAAATCCCATCGAAAATTATAGTCAAGATTAATTTTTTAATTGCGAGTGTAGTTCAATGGTAGAACTGCAGCTTCCCAAGCTACTGACGCGGGTTCGATTCCCGTCACTCGCTCCACTCAAAATTCGCTAATATATAACCTAAAAGAATAAGATAGCCTATTTATTTACCCCTTCACGGTTAAATGTTGATCGTTTTTAAAGAAGATAACTTCACGTATTTCTCTTAAGAACGGAACTAAAATGACAGGTTTACTTGAGGGATCTGTTGTAAAAAAGGAAGACGGTAAAACAGTATTGCAAACAAAACAAATTTCTTCATATCCTCAAAAAAGTATTTTAGGAGAATACATTCGAAAACGATTAGGTGTAGAAAAAGAAGATCCAATGACAATGAAAGACCTTGATGAATACGGAAGGACTTCAATTGACGTTTATCTCTTAGGTGAAGGTATTTATTATTTTGATTTTTCAAATAAGTAAACTAGATTAGACATCCTAAAAAAACGTACTTTTTCTTTAATAGAGTGTCAAAAGGATAAGAAAAGCCGGACAACATCACTGCTCTCCGGCTTAAGGTTTAAATAAGACTAGGGATTAGATCTTATTTCTTTAAACCTGAATTGATCTGATTGATATGTTCAACCTTTAAGTCACCTTCAGCGTATAACAGAGCTAAACGAGACTCAATGTAGTTATAACGAGACTCTGCAGACTTCTGCATTGAGTCATATAACTTCTGGGTTGCATTTAGAACATCAGTCATAGTACGAGTACCAACATCGTAACCAGCCTTAGTTGCCTTTAAAGCTGATTCTGATGATTTAACTGAGTTCTTATAAGCGGTTACAGAGCTGATAGCAGCATTAACGTTGTTATAGCTATTGTTTACGTTAGTAAGCAATGAACGGTGAGCGTACTCTAAAGACTCTGATGCAGCGATGTACTGTGCCTGAGCCTTATCAACAGCAGCTGATGTAGCACCGCCGTGGAAGATAGGTACACTTAAGGTTAAACCTACAGACTTAGACCAGGCGTTGTTATCAACGAAACCTGCCTCTGGAACATTAGCTGTATAGTCAGTGTAACCTGTTCTTAAATTAGCATTTAAGTCTAAGGTAGGCTCATGACCTGAACGAGCTAAGGTGATATTGTCTTTAGCGATATCACGGTTTACAACCTGCTGCTGTAGGCCTAAGTTGTTCTCCTCAGCGCCTTTAACAAGTTTTGCTAAATCTTTATCAACACGTGGAGTATCAAACTTGTTTTCATCAAGTTTTGATAACTGCTCTACAGTGATCTGACGGCCAGTTAAAACTCTGATTTGCTCATATGAATTGATAAGAGCGTTTTCAGCTGCAATTACAGCTGCATTTGATAAATCATAAGCAGCCTGAGCTTCTAACTTATCAGTCTCAGCAATTAAGCCTACGTTTAAGCGACGTTCAGCTTCAGCTAACTGACGCTTTAGAGCTGCGTTATTAGCCTTTTGGAATTTTAAGGTATCAGCTGCATTTAAAACATTAAAGTAAGCATTGCTTACTCTTAGAATTAGGCTCTGCTGTGCATCAGCATAAGCAAGATCTTTTAAAGTTGCAGTCTTTTCAGCAATTGATCTGTTAGCCCATGAGCTATGACGCCAGATCTGCTGTGATAAGGTTAAAGCAGCTGAGCTATTCTTATTGCTACCACGAGCATTGTAAGCTTTGATGGTATTAGTTCTAGTCTTAGTAATTGAACCTACAACATCAATTTGAGGTAACAGAGCAGCTGTAGCTTCAGATAGACCTGCATGAGCTGCATCAGCATCAGCTTTTGCCTGAGCTACCTGAGTATCTTTCTGTAGAGCCTCTTTATAGATATCCATTAAATCTTCGGCATGGGCAGATAAGCTCAGTGAAGCAGCTAAAGCTACTGCAAGAGTAGTAATCTTTAAGTTCATCAAAAACCTCAGTTATTCAACTAATTTACTAATCATGCAATTATAGCAATAGCAAAGCGAAAATTAGCAAAAAACTTAGTCTCTATTGCGCAACATGTTAAGTTTTGTTTGTAATTGAGGCAAACATGAGGTTGTTATGGAAAAAGCTTTTGAAAAATGCTTTTAGAAAATTTAGGTGGTGGAGGTAAACGGGATCGAACCGTTGACCCTCTGCTTGCAAAGCAGATGCTCTCCCAGCTGAGCTATACCCCCACAAAAGAGATGACTTATTGACGTTGGTGGAGCTAAACGGGATCGAACCGATGACCTCTTGCATGCCATGCAAGCGCTCTCCCAACTGAGCTATAACCCCACGTCAAAAAGCGTGAACAATTATATCGAATAAAATTATAACGTCAATAAATTTTTTGAAAAAATTCAAAGTGATTGGGAAAAGTTTTTGGAAATCTTAGATGGTGGAGGTAAACGGGATCGAACCGTTGACCCTCTGCTTGCAAAGCAGATGCTCTCCCAGCTGAGCTATACCCCCACAAGAGGAAAGTTTTACATCATCAAGATGGTGGAGGTAAACGGGATCGAACCGTTGACCCTCTGCTTGCAAAGCAGATGCTCTCCCAGCTGAGCTATACCCCCACAGGGTGCTTTTGTCAGATTACATGGTGGAGGTAAACGGGATCGAACCGTTGACCCTCTGCTTGCAAAGCAGATGCTCTCCCAGCTGAGCTATACCCCCAGTCTGACACTTGAACGAACTGGTCTCGTTCAAAAGCCGTTACATTATATAATGAGATTAAAATTCGTCAACTACTTTTTTTAACATTTCTCAAAAGATCTTAACAGAACGGCTTTTTTATCGAAAAAAATTTTTTTCAGTTCGAGTAAATTTCTACCCTTAATTTCGCTACCCAAAATATTTTATAAAATCATGTTGACAATAGTTAGATGTCTAACTATTATTAAGACATGAAGTATTTAGCAGTTTTTTACGCATCGAGAATAAGAAAGGCTGCCAATCAATTTCTAGCAGATGAGCTAGAGAAGGCTGGTCTTAAAGGAATAGTTCCATCACATGGAGACATTATTAAATGTCTTCTGATGTTTGGTGCTATGCCTATGCAAGAGCTTGCTAAAAAAGTAGACAGAACCAAAGCTACTGTAACGGTGTTAATTGATAAGCTCGAAAAACTAGAGCTCGTTAAAAGAACACGTTCTAGTACTGATAACCGAGTAACTTTAATCGAACTGACACAAAAAGGTCATGACTTTAAGCCAATCTTTGAAAAGATCAGTAACGATTTGAATGAAAAAGTTTATAAAGGTTTTTCTACTGAAGAAGCAGAACTTGTAGAAGTTCTTATGGATCGTATTCGTAAAAACCTCGAATAGCTTTTTTTATATCATATTAGTTAGATATCTAACTATTTATAGATCACAATACAGATCTCACTATAGATCTCAAAAGATCTTATTAGAGATCTAGCTAATTATGTAACTAGGATGTGGCCACTATCCCCTTACAGTTGATATACGTTTTTTGTAAAGATTTAACACTTTTTCTATGATGTTATAAATTCTATGGAGATATAAAAATGGATCTTTCATTTAAGTTATCAGACAACTCAAAGAAATTAGAGAAGTTAGTTTTGGACACTAATGCAAGCTTTGCTGACATTGGCTCATTTGATGCTATTAGCTCTTATGAGATGGAGTGTAAGGATGCAAAGTTGACCTGCCCATCTAAGTTATTCTTAAAAGATATCTTAGGTCTTACAGGTTGTGAGATCTCTGTAAACAAGATGACTGCAGGTTCAAAAGCTCCTTTTGCTCACAAGCACAAGGAGAATGAGGAGCTTTGGATTGTACTAAAAGGTACAGGTTCAATTGGTGTTGATGGTAAAGAATATCCTGTAAAAGAAGGTTCATTCTTAAAGATCTCACCTGATGGTGTAAGAACAATCAGTGCAACCACAGATTTAGAGTTCTTATGCATCCAGACTAAAGCAGGATCTTTAAATGAAAGCACTTTAACTGATGGCGTGATCTTACAGTAATTAAGAGCAGTCTCTTGTGTAAACCATGTCTTCTACAAGTAACAGAAGACATGGTGTTTCATGAACCAAAGATTGAGCACTCTTAAAAGTCTATTGCTTTGAGCTCTCACGATTTTACCTATTCCTATTTAGCTTATTCCTATTATCCACTCCTATTTAGCCTGTTTCTATCTACTTTACTCATATTTGACCGATTCGAATTAACCACGCTCAGGCTAACGCGCTCAATCGTCTTTGACTAAAAACTCCCACAGTATTTTTCATGAAGATGACTTTTTCATGTAAAATGAGCTCATTTTGTAGGCAAGAGCCTTGATGTTTTTCACTTTAAAGTTCTGCCATACAACACCTTGAACACATGCAAAAAGTGATACCAAAGCTTTATTACAATACTAAAAGCTTGGTACTAAATACTGTAGTTGACTACAGACAACAACTTCAATGTTTTAGATTGAATTTTATTTTGGGATTTATCTAGTAGGATTTACCGTGTAAGGACTTCTAGTTGAATTTACCTTAATGAGTTTAATTTTATAGTTATAAACAACACGAGACACATTATGAGTGATACACCATCTTTATTGGCTTTATCTCCTCAAGCCATGGTTGAAGCTGCTGAACATCATGTGATGGACAAAGCTTCTAAGAAATTTATGAGAGCCTTTTTATTAGCAATTCTAGCAGGTGCTTCTATTGCTTTAGCTTTCTGCTTCTACACAACAGCTGTTGCAGCTTTAGGCGATGGTCCTGGTAAAGTTGTAGGAGGACTGTTCTTCGCACTAGGTCTGTTCTTAGTAGTGCTTTTAGGTGGAGAGTTATTCACCTATTCAACTTTAACTTTAATTGCTAGAGCATCAGGTAAGATCACCACTGCTACTCTATTAAAGAACTGGGCTACAGTTTACTTTGGCAACTTTGTAGGTGCCATGATCATTGTGCTTCTGATCTTTTTGGGCAGAACCTATATGAACTTTAATGGCAACTGGGGTCTTACCATTTTAAATACTGCACTGCACAAGGTTGAGCATGTATATCCATCTGATGGTTATGGAGCTGTAGCTTATGCTCGTGGATTTATTGAAGCTTTATGCCTAGGTATTGTCTGCAACATCATGGTATGTGTTGCTGTATGGTTATCATGGGGCGGTAAGACTGTAACAGATAAACTCTTGGTAATGCTCTTCCCTATTGGTATGTTCGTAGCATCAGGCTTTGAACACAGTATTGCTAATATGTTCATGATCCCAATGGGCATCGTTTTACACTACTTCTCTATTCCTGAGTTCATGAATAACATCAACATCGACCACTATGCTGATCTTGATGTAATGCACTTTATCTTCTCAAACTTAATTCCTGTAACCATTGGTAACATCATCGGTGGTGGCATGATGATTGGTTTGTTTAACTGGTTTATCTGGAAGAAGACTAAGTAATCTTAGATTACAAAAGCTGTGAAGCCTCTGCTATAGATAACTTACAGAGGCTTCATTTAAAGAATGACAAATTATTTTCTAAAAGAACATTAAACCTGTTGTGATAGAGTAAAAGCTCTTACCTTAGGATCTGCATTAAAGACTGCAGCTATTCTTAACAGTTCATTCTTTTTAGGCAAGATATTGCCATAATCACGAGATTTAATCTGCTCTACAGCTTCATTAAGCTTTGCCTTAGCTTCAGTCTCATTTTGAGCATACTTAAACTCAATGACAATTCTTCTGTTATCTGTATTTACAATTAAATCAGCTCTGCCTTTTGCTTCATGAACTTCAGATAAAACATCAAATCCTGCTCCTCTTAAATATGCTTGGATAAGACTCTGCACCATAGCCTCAGAGGTAATAGGATAATTGTCATATGGTACTGAATTTACAATGGTGTTTAATAAAGAATCAATGTCCTCTATTGAGCCTTCTTCTATGATGTTAATACCTTTTTTATTAAAGACTTTAATCTTTCCTTCAAAGAACTTAGCTGCTAAAAGTGAAGTTAAAGCTTTATAGATTTCGCCATTTGGAATACCCAATAACATTTCTGAGTACTTTAAATTAGAACGTAAAGTTAGATAGCCTGTTTGGCACATCATTACATTCTGATTCATTGAGGTCAAAGAAGTTGGATTCTTAAAATCATTAGTAGCAATAGGTATGAACTTACCTTTTTCTAGATAATCAAAGAGGTTTAATTTATGAGTCTTTAAATAGTTAACTAAGATAGATGGCAAACCACCATTGTCGTACCAGTAATCACCAAACTCAGCATTCTTATTGCTTTTTACAGATTGGAAGAAGCTATTTACAGACCAAGTACTGAAAACTTTCTTTTTATAGAATTCATCAAAGCAGTAGCCATCATAGTTCTGAGCCATCATATCTAATATTGACTCAAGCATATTATCAGTTACTTCATCAACGCTACAGTTGTTCTCATATGATGCAGCTAACTTTAGATAATCGATGTAGTACTTTTTAATCTCGTCTCGAGTAAAGCCAATTAACTGAGAAAAAGCACTTTCATTAGTAATATCCCTGATATCAGAACCAATAGAAAAGATTTCTACATCTTTTAATCTGGTAACACCTGTAATTCCTAAGAATTTAATTGGCCACTTATTTTTAATAATGGCATAAAAACTTTTGATCTTTTCCTGGAATTGCTTATATAGAGTTTCATTATTGATGTTGGCTGTCATCTGACAGTCATACTCATCAATTAAGAGCACGATTTGGCGTTTTTCTTTTCTTAGCTCATCTAACAGGAAGAAAATTGTATCTTCAGGTTCACTATGTTCTACATAGTTTTTGACATTGATGTCACGAGCAAATGAGCTAATGATTGCATTTAGTGTTTTCTTAAAATGATCAAGTGAATATTTATCTAGATCTAAGAAATTTAATCTTAATACAGGATAGGTAGGTTCAGTCCACTTGTCATAAATCCAGGTACCTTTAAAGTAAGGCTCTACACCTGATTCAAATAAGGTTGCTATGGTATCTAGAGTAAGAGACTTACCAAAACGGCGTGGACGAGAGATAAAAACACGCTTTAATTTGACAAGTTGTGGAAGATATTCAGTTTTATCTACATAGATAAAATTCTCTAAAGTAAAATCCACAAATGAGCCTGTTGAGCTTATATCTTTCATATGTAATTATCTCCAAACCTACTTCTAAGATTATAGCTTGAAAAGCTCTTGTTTTGCCTTTATTAGTGGCATTTTCTGCAAATATTGAAGACAGTAACTAGGATTACTCAGTAATTCTTAGTTGCTTATTTTAGATTACTTGTTTTGAGTCTTGTTAATAGCCTTTAAAGAACGCTCATTAAAGATAGTGTTCTCCATAGACTCCAACATCTGATTCTTAGGCTCAGGCATACCCTGATAGATAAGAGTAAAGAGAAGAGCTCCTGCCATCATAAAGATGCAGACGGCCATTAACACGCCTTGAGAATGAATAAAGCGGTTAAAGAAATATATACCTAACATTAAGGCTGTGATCTGCACAATAAAGATTAGAGTTAAACAGAATTCACGACCTTTTACAGGTAACAGCTCTGGTAAGATTAAGAATAAGAAAGTACACAAAAAGATCACTGATGATAAGCAGAAGATCAGAAGACATACTGACATTAAAGCAGGGCCTACCATAGCACTACCTGTAAAGTACAAAAAGTAAATACCAAAGAGCATTACTTCATTGATAGTACATGAGATTAACAGAATTCTTCTGTGGCCAATCTTATCTGCCATGAGGCAAGTTACAGCACAGCCTATAAATACCGCAAAGAGGATAGACTTTAACATTAAGAAGTTGATTTCATACTTCTCATTAGGAGTCAGAATACCTAAGGCTGCCTTAAAGGATTTTACAATCTCTAAAGACATGTAAGGGATGATAGCAAAGCCTGAGAGATTGCCTACGATGACAATAAATAAAAAGAACCATACGATTGCTCTGAACACTGAGTTTCTAAAGAACATCGTAATGCCTCTGTCATCACCTAAGACGCACTCGTTGATAGCTGCTAGCTCACGTGCTGCTTCAGAGGTTGAATTTCTAAGTCTGATAAGCTCTGTTAGAGCTTTATCACTTGCATCGGTTAAAGCTAACCAACGTGGACTTTCAGGTAGTCTTAAGTAAGACACTATTACTACAGGGAGAGCTGCAGCTAAAAGACATATCACCATAAGAATATCGTTTCTTGGGATGATGTCCTTTAAAAGAACAGAGATTAAAAAGCCTAGTACTACAAATGTAGGGATTAAAAGAGAACAGGTACCACGCTTTTCTTTTGAAGAGAGCTCAGTGATGTAACAAATAGCAGAGATTAGATATACACCACTTGAAACACCCACTACGAATTCGGTGATAAACAGAGTACTGAAGGTTGGAGCTAGAATTGCTGTACACTGACCTATCACACCAAAGGAGAAACTGCCGATTACAGCCTGCACTCGACCGGTATCATAAACTAGTCTTCCGCCTAAAAAGATACCGACAAAAGAACCTAGCATAAAGGTATTGACCATGCTGTCGATATCGTAGATCTCGAGCATAAAGATATTAATAAGTCTGACCTTACTTGAGAGCATTGCTCCTAAGTTAAAGCCAAATACTGTAGCCATACATGCTACAAGTACTATGTAAAAATAGACTGAATGATAGCTATGAACTATCTTTTTTATCTTGGTCATTGAAATGTCAGGTTGGTAAATTTACAGCGCTAATTTTAGTTTGTTTCAAATAAAATTGCGACACCTTCCACAATTTTTCTGAAAATATTTTTCTTCATTTCTTGATTTCAAAGTGAATTTTGAAATAAAAAATTTTCCAAAATAAAGTAGTACTGGTGGATATCATGTCTTTACACAGCTTTTATAAAGCTGTACAAAAGTTCAAAACATGAAAACTTTTGCAATCTTCTTCTGTCATCAAACTTATCTTCTGTTATTAACCTTACCTTTATTAACCATGTCTTCTGTCATCAAACCTATATTCTGTAGTTAACCGTACTGATCATCATTCTTAGTGAAGGTTCTTATCCAAAATAGAGAGCATTTGTGATCTGGTGACATGAAATGTGATATAATGCTGTGTAAGCATGACTGACAAAACTTGTTTAGAATAAGAATAAATTTAGGCTAAGATTATCCCCTCTAGATGAAGAGCATGCTCTTGAAGTATGTAACTGAAAATAGTTAATGGATAGTTTATAACTATGTTTGGTGTATCTATGCCCTGTGTAACTATGCTTGGCTTAACTAGGAATTTTGAAATGATAAAAAGAGCTTTTCTAAGATCTTTCTTACTTTTACTTACTGTATATGCGCTGTATGTTCCTAATACAGCTTTTGCATTATCCTTTAAAGCTGATGGCTTTGCTGTTTCAACTATTGATAATGCTACCTTTAACAGAATGAAAGGTAAGACTTATAAAGATGACTGTACTGTGCCTTTATCAGAGCTAAGGCATGTCAAAGTGTTATACAAGACCATTGATAATAAAACCATGCATGGAGAGATCATCTGTAACAAGCATATTGCAGATGATGTAGCTGAGATCTTCTACGAACTGTACAAAGCAAACTATCCAATTGAAAGAATAAAACTCATGGATGATTACAACGCTGATGATGAAACTGCTATGAGAGATAACAATACCTCCTCTTTTAACTTCAGATTCATCTCTCACTCCACCAAAGTTTCAAAGCATGGCTTAGGCTTAGCTGTTGATCTTAATACTCTCTACAATCCATTTGTGTTAACTGTAAACGGTAAGTTACATGTAGAACCTGCTACTGCTTTAAAGTATGTAGATAGAAGTAAGAACTTTAACTATAAGATTGATGAAAACGATCTTGCCTATAAGCTCTTTACAAAGCATGGTTTTGAATGGGGTGGTCACTGGAAGACTCGTAAAGACTATCAGCACTTTGAATTGCCTGATGCTAAAGTCAAAGCTCTTTATCCAAATAACAAGTAAAAATGTCAAAACCAAAATAAAAGCCACTGAACTTTTGCTTTTGCATACGTTCAGTGGCTTGATTAAAGCTTAAGAGATTAAGCTTTTTATAACTTTACTTACTGCTGGCCTTTTAACTCAAGACGAGCTTTTTCAATATCAGCAGGATTGATGTTTACAGACTCTTTTCTCTGAGGCTTAATCAGGTCACACTTTTTAACATCTTCCATACCTTTTTCTTCAGATACCTCATGGATGCTAGCGCCGCCTACAAATACACCTAATTTGATGTTCTGACGCACAAAGTAGTTCTTATTAGCTTCAGTGTTAATTAAGATCTGATTATTACCAAACTCAGACTCAGTTGAAATTACGTGTTCACCAGGCTCAATCTGTTCAACTAAGAAGGTGTGCTTCATTAGCTGACCTACATATAAACCATCGATAAAGATAGCTTTCTTTAAAGCCTGACCTACGAAATGATTTGGTCTGTACACATACAGCTGACTCTTTGAAGAGTCTTCGATGTTAAATTCTTTGGCTTTCTCACAGTCAGCACTTGAAGCTAACTCTACTGAGGTACAGCCAGTGAATAACCAAGCTACAGTAAGGCTTAGTACGAGTAAATATTTTTTCATAGTGTTTTCTCATGTTGTTATAAGGAGAGTGGCTATTGTAGCTTATGGTAAAGATTTTAGATATGGGTGATGAGCATTTATTTATGCTGTAAGGATTGCTCCTTGATAAGGTCTACTACACTTTATGATTAAAGCTATGCAAAGAGACATGAGCTTTAATAGAATTGAAAAATTCAGTCATGATATACACTTAGAGCATGCCTAAAAGTCCTTTTTTCTTGTATAAAAAGGTCATGAGATTTAAAATACAAGCAGTATTTTTAATGGAGAATTACAGTGTTTTCTCAGACATGTATCAATGCCGGAGTTAGAGTTTTAAAAGAAGAAGCTCAAGCTCTTTTAGATCTTGTACCAACAATTGGTGATAATTTCGTTAAAGCCTGTCAAATCATGATGGACACCAAAGGTAAGGTGATCCTCACAGGTGTAGGTAAATCAGGTCATGTAGCAACAAAGATTGCATCTACCCTAGCAAGTACCGGTACTCAAGCTTTCTTCGTGCAGGCTGGTGAAGCAGCCCACGGTGATTTAGGTATGATTGGCAAAGATGATACTGTAATTGCTATCTCTAATTCAGGCGAAGGTTCTGAATTAAAAGTATTAATTCCTATTCTAAAGCGTCGTCAGATCCCCTTAATTGCAATTGTTGGTAACGTTGAGTCCTCTTTAGGAAAAGCTGCAAATGTAACTTTATCAGCTCACGTTGAGCGTGAAGCTTGCCCATTAAACTTAGCTCCTACATCAAGTTCTACTGCAGAACTGGCAATCGGTGATGCTTTAGCTGTAGCTTTAATTGAAGCTCGCGGTTTTACAGAGCGTGACTTTGCAATGAGCCACCCAGGTGGAGCTTTAGGTCGTCGTCTTTTAGTTCATTGCCAGGATGTAATGCACAAAGGTTCAGAGATCCCTGTAGTCAATGAAAGAGTAAGCCTCAAAGATGCTTTATTTGAGATGACTCAAAAGACTTTAGGCTTTATCTGTATTGTTAACGACAACCATGAATTAGTTGGTGTCTATACAGATGGTGACTTAAGACGTTCACTCGAGAAAGGCGCTACTATCAAAGATTGTATTGCTACTTTAATGAGTAAAAATGTTCGTGGTATTGTAAAGCAGGAAACATTAGCTGCTGATGCTCTAGCCATGATGCACAATCTAAAAATCAATTCTTTAGTTGTAACTGATGATAATAACCACCCTATCGGTGCTTTTAACCTGCACGATTTAATGCGTGCCGGAATTATCTAATTACAAAAACTTACAAAGGAACTTTTATGAGCCAAGATTTAAAGACTTTATTTACAGGAAAGGTTACTGTTGTAGGCGATGTAATGCTCGACAGCTATTGGAAAGGTCCTAGCAGCAGAATTTCACCTGAAGCACCTGTACCTGTTGTAAAAGTTCAGGATAGAGAAGAAAGAGCAGGTGGTGCTGCCAACGTTGCAATTAACATTGCTTCATTAGGTGCTCCTTGTAACCTCGTAGGTATCGTCGGTGAAGATAAGAATGCTGAAATTCTTGAGAAGATCGTACGCGATCACGGCATCAGCCCTGATTTTGTACTGACCGATGAGCATCCTACTATTACCAAGCTTAGAGTTTTAAGCCGTAATCAGCAGTTATTACGTTTAGATTTTGAAGACTCATTCTCTGATCTTGATGAGAACAAGATCTTAAAATCATTTGAAGACTCAATTAAAGATTCTAAAGTTGTGATCTTTTCAGACTACGGTAAAGGCTCATTATCAAGCGTCTCAAAGATGATTGAAATTGCAAATAAAAAAGGCATTGCAACTTTAATCGATCCTAAAGGCACAGACTTTGAAAAGTATTCTGGTGCTACCCTGTTAACCCCTAATATGTCAGAGTTTGAAGCTGTAGTAGGTAAAGTAAAAGACGATGACGATTTAGAGAAAAAGGCTTTAGCTTTAATTGAAAAATGTAAGCTAAAGATGCTTTTAGTTACCCGTTCTGAAGACGGTATGTCTTTAGTAAGACCTGGTTTAAAAGCCGTTCATCTTCCAACCTATGCACGTGAAGTTTACGATGTAACTGGTGCAGGTGACACTGTGATCGGTACCTTAGGTACCTGTTTAGCAGCAGGCTTAGATATTGTTACAGCTTGTGAATATGCAAACTGCGCAGCTGGCATCGTTGTAGGTAAGATTGGTACTTCAACAGCTTCTCCTGAAGAGCTTATGAGCGCTTTAGGTAAGAGCTCTCCTAATCTTGATGAAGGTGTTGTCTCTGAAGATGAGCTCTGCAAGTTAGTGCGCAGATTACAGAGCGAAGGACAAACTATTGTCATGACCAACGGTTGCTTTGATATCATCCACCCAGGTCATGTAACCTACTTAAAGCAGGCTAAAGCTTTAGGTAATAAACTGATTGTCGCTGTAAACTCAGATGCTTCTGTATCACGTCTAAAAGGTCCTACACGCCCTATTAACAAACTTGAAGATAGAATGACAGTACTCTCAGCCTTAGGCAGTGTTGATTATGTAGTATCTTTTGATGAGGATACTCCACAGAAACTAATCTCAAGAGTATTGCCTGATATCTTAGTTAAAGGCGGCGACTACAAGGTTGAAGAGATTGCAGGACATAAAGAAGTATTAGCAAACGGCGGTAAAGTTATCATCATTCCATTTGTAGATGGTTGCTCTACTACTTCAATTGTTAAAAAGATCAAAGCTCAAAGTTAAGTATTAACAGGAATTTAAAATGGCAGAACAGTCATTTACCATAAATCCAGGCATTACCGAGATCAACTACCCTACAGCTCGTGCTCTAATTGATTCTGGACAATGTCTGTTAATTGATGTCAGAGAAAAAGAGGAATATGACAATGGTTTTATTCCTCCTGCTGTAAACTTATCTGTAAATGACATCAATAAGGAAACTGCTTCAAAGATTGCACCTGATGTAGCTAAACCTATTATCATCTACTGCAGAACAGGTCGTAGAACCAAAGATGCTGCTAAAAAGTTAGTAGCTCTAGGTTACTACTATGTACTTGATATGGGCGGTATCATGAACTGGCCATATTCAATTACCTATCCTTAAAGCTAAAACGCTGCTGTTTTATTAGCAGGTAAGAAAAAGCGAAGATATAAAAGAGATTCAATGGATTTTAAAGAGTTTCACCAATCATAAATCAGACTCAGCCATTGAATCTTTACTAAAGACAGCTAGCAAGGCTACTCACATAAGCAGGTCACATAAAACAGATCACATCACATAAACAGCTCTCACATACAACTCCCCTGGCATCAAGATCTTTCAAGATAAAAGCCCTTAACACAGGAGAGGTTATTCTGTGAAGGAGTCGCTAAAAAAGAGTAGCTGAAAAAAGTCGCTCAAAGAAAAGTAAAGTTAAGTACATATACCAGATCAGAAGATCTCAAAAATAGCCTGTTTTGATTGATCTTTAAAAAGTAAAAAATGAGGTGTAATTATTTGAAATAAAGGAATAAAGTTGAGATGTAGGGATCAGTTTTTTGACAT